>Ga0116231_10005140_pt1 | contig 25949 bp, 18 predicted proteins | sample S1TSphgellanicum_2_FD_89695 | JGI IMG/M metagenome (GOLD analysis project Ga0116231, IMG submission 89695) | Host-associated microbial communities from peat moss isolated from Minnesota, USA - S1T2_Fd - Sphagnum magellanicum MG | ecosystem: Host-associated > Plants > Peat moss > Unclassified... | reverse complement strand
TTTTAATGTGAGGATTTTTGAAAGATGATATTTTGGCTTGTGTTGAAACTTGAGATTAGTTATATAGAGTTATAATATCTTGAAGGATTTTGGTTTCTTTTGGAGGATTTTTTGAAGATTATATTTTTGCATGGTGAAATATTTGAGTTTTGGTTAATTCTTCTTTTGCCTTAAGATACTTTTCAATGTAAATGGCAAGGCCACAATGTGACACACCCCTTGTTATTCCATAATTATGCACATTGCAATGCTAAGCATCACACCTCCAGATGTTGCCTTAACTTCAACAGGCAATCCAAACTTCCTTTAGGGGAGGCCCTGGGAGCAAGCCTTCCCTTATTCTTAATTTATTTTCATTGTGATTGTGTGTGCAAAAAGCCTTTGTAAACCACTATGCAAAGAAATTCCCTTGGGTTCAGAAACTTGAGCCTTCCTTGGCAGGCTATAGCAAGAGGTTGTAAACCTTCTTTGACAGGTTGGTGGGGCGATTTTTTGGGTCTACTTCTCGTTGCTCTGCAAGGCACCTTCACATGGGGCCTCATCAGCTTTCAGCCCTGCAACTTGGGCAATTCAGGGACCAATGGGCAAGGGCAAAAATTGGTGAGGCCCCATGACAAGGTAAGGCAGCTTGGTCACAGCACCGCCAAAAACTGGCAAGGCCTTGCATTAGGGCGCCTTACCCTGGACTTAAAAACCTCACATAATTTTTCTTTTTCTATTTTGCAAGTTCCTAGCACAATCATCCCCCTAATGTCAGAGGTTCATTGTATGAAACATAATTTTCACTATAACAAAAGATGTTTTTATATGTCAAGTGATTTCATTGAATTACGAATGAATTCATTAGTTATAGTGAACAGGATCTAATGGGGAAGCAACGAATTTTTTAGTCTTGGGAAGAAGGACTAATGAACTACACTCACATTTTATAGTAATGCTTTCTCATAGTTTGAAAAACACACCTTAAAATTTTGTAAGGTGCTACGAAGGTGCCAGATTTCAAATGGGTCAAGCTTTTTTAAGGAAGAGAAGGTCAGGGTTAGCAGGCATTCCTTTTTTTTGGGGGCACAAGAAACTTAGGCTACTGCCTTAGTTATGGTGCCCTTCAAAACAGGAATGCCCCAGATAGTCCTGCTCTTCCCATATATGCAAAGGACTCAGTGAAATTTCCTACTGTATTTGGAGGACACCTTATATCCATGAATATCCCTCATAAAAAATAGTAAGATCAAGATGGCTTAAGAGCCTCTGAACTCCTACAAAGTAAGCATAGGATAGGGAGCGATATAATGCCTACTTAATAGTGGGAGGGTGGAATATTATGGCCATTCACAAGTAGGAGTGGGCATACTATCCCTCCCTTCCCGTGTGCCTCATGATCTACACATGCTTAGGTTTGGGTTGTGTTTTTTGAGGGGCAAAGCCCTTGGGTGGGGGACATTCGGTAAGTGCAGGGTCGGACTCAGCTACTGCCCTGTCCTCAAACTCTTATTTGCGGGAATGCCACCATCCCCGGGGCTTTCTGGGGCAAATATGGGCCAAGAGTGTAGACAGTTATGATTCGCTAGTGTGTCTTAGCCACTCGTGGATTGCAACAAATGGACAATTGTTTATATATTCCCCGTTTGCTTTGACCATTGGTCTCTTGAGGAATATGTAAGTGCAAGGTTCACTTGTTTCCAGAAGTACGGGATTGATCTCATTGTCCTAGCAAACAAGCAACCCAAAGGAAAGAAAAAAAAAACATTAATCTGCAAACCACTTGACCCTTTTTGGATGTCAGGAAGCAGAAGACTATGCAATGCTGACTTGAGTTTTGTTCAAGGTAGAACCTTTCATATTGGCCATTGGAACACATCTTGCTGATGGGCAAAGCTCGTCATGCATAGCCAAGCACCTCCTCATGTTCAGGGCTTTGGGTTTAGGGAATTTACTAAATCTTTAGGCCTATCAACCTTTGATGACACAACCTCTAATTAAAAATAATTTGTTCCAAAATTTAAAACCTTAAATCACCAAGTATGATGAGTAAAAAACTATGTTATTAAAATGAACTTTGCTTACAATTATCACACCCGTGAGTATAAGACAACACATCATGATGCGGAAACTGACCGCAAACCTTTCTTCCAAGACAAATGATTGTTCAGTGGCCCTGGTAATGCACATGGGGGAAATCATGGCTCCTAGTAATGTTGCAGAGAATCTTTGTTAGTGTTGTGAATAGTTGCTTACAAATTGAATTCTTCTATGTAATTTAGGATTCAATTGTAAGCCACTATTCACAAGCACATGACTTCTCGAATTGTGCTCACTGATTCACATAGTTTCTATCTGCTGCGTGCCCTTCATTGTGCACTTTGTGGAAGTGTTGGATCATGACCTTGTTGATTACTTAACCCTTTTGCAGTTGCTGCAAGGGACTCATTTGTGAACTGAAATTTTGAGAATTTGACAATGGAGAGGGGGGGGATTCATGCTTCCGCCTTGTGCCCTTCACTGTGGACTTTGAGGAAGTATTGGACCTTGTTGATGAACTAAAGGATCCAACAACAACACTGATGAACTAAACCCTTTTGCAGTTGGCGCAAGAGACTATCCATTTCAATTCCTTCTAAATACTACAAAGATCCTGTGCTAAGACTAAATCAAGGTTTCATTTGGACTCAAAGACCCTGATATAGTCTTTGGAACCTGACCTTTTTTGGGCTTCATATGGCCACTAAGAGGCCTTGCTAAAACAGGTGAAGAAGGTGCCAGCACCCATCCTTCCATCTATCCACAAATGTGTTTTGCCATGAGGTCTCAAGTTTCAACATTGGGTAACAAAACTCTCCCGAGACAACAGCACCCAATACAGTAATAGGACGGGGCAAGTTACTTCATGTTTGGGGGAAGAGACCTTACAACTTGCCTTTGTATTGTTTTAGGTCAAGTAACAGGTTCCATTACTGACCATCTTGAACTGCACTTCATCGTATGGTATATGTACAGGCCTAAACTGAGTTTAACAGTATTTGATTTCTGTACTTCATCCCCAAAAAAAAGTACATGCCATTTTATTTGATGTGGGCGGAATTGCTCCCAAGGCAATTTTAGGTTAAGTTTCAACCAATAGTGTTGTTGTCTGTAAATGTAAATACGCAAATACCAGCCATGTAAAATCATGTAAGTGTAAATGTATATATTATATACCCTTAGTAATTCAACCTATTTGCAATCCTTTTTTTATTAGTTGTGGGTGCATCCTAAAGCTCAATGTTTTTTTTTTTGGGCAATAACTCACTTTGATTGGCTCTTTTTTTTTTAAAAACAACTTTTAACACTCCTCAAATAAAAGCTTTTATTGCCATTACAATATTACAGAATTGCTTTGATTTACCCATATATATATACACACACACACACACACACACACTTTTGGGCAAAGGACATATGGGACAAAATATGATGCCATTGGGGAATATCTTGGGTGCATATTGTCGGCTGTATCTTAGGTGCATGTTGCCTCATCTCATTGCTGAAGTAGAGTTTTAATTCCTAACAATTGTTCATCGTTGTTTTTGGCTTATGCTTTTACAAGAGCTTTGTACCTATTGTGGGTTTATATTAATAGTTTAATTAGTAGTGGTGCATCACAAAGCTGTTTTTTTTAATAAAAAATTTCACAACAGAATACTTGGATTCACCCATCACCAAATTTTTGGTGAAAATTTGACTACAACCCCACCAAAAATAGAAGTTATATGTTTTTAGATAGTTTTACATGGTTGTTTTATACACTTTCAATTCAATGATTTTACACTGCATAATATGAATATATAGGGTTTCACACTTACACTTCTTGTGTTGAACACTTACAATGCTGTAGGTGGACTGTATGCACTTACATGGATTGTAAATCCTACAACGTACTTACACACAACACTCCAATTTTTGGGAGCAATGCCACCTTCATGTTGACCAAAAAGCAGAAAAGAATAGAGAAGAATTAGGCACCACCCCCTGGGAAAACTCTTTTTCTAGTTGTCCACCAATCAGGAGTCTGTAAAAGGCACTTAAAAGGAAGAGCCTATATGAATACAAGAAGACAGGAATGGTCATTCCAACTCAATCATTGAGTTGCTCTGTGGGGTCCAAGTAATGTATTATGCACTGTGCAGGCCTGGAATCACACAAGGAACCAACATGCTTTAAATTTTTTTGAGGGGCTTGATGAATTTCCCTATCTAATGCACAAAGAATTTGCTGGGATATGTGCTACAATTGAGGGCATTGATCAGCCCTTACAATGGCAGACTAAGGTAATGGGTGGGCCTTCCAAGTTCCCATCCTCCTTTTCATTTGCATAGAGAAACCAATTAGGGCTAATTCTGTGTGCTACTAGGTTGCCTCCATATTTTAAACCAGAGCTGAGTTTGGCTCACCACCCAGCTTATTCTAAGACCAAATGCCAACTCCCACTCCTAAAGCACTTAGAGAAAATCCCTAGTGTATTTGGAGGATACTTTGTATCCATGAATATCACTCCTAGAACAGACGAGGGATATTACACGTACCAAGCAGGATTCACATCAAGACAACAAACTAATCTTGACTCTTCTTATTTGCATCAAAAGAGTGATCTCACCCACAAAATGAGTTGACAAGTGATGTGTCCTTAGAGTTAAGGATTTGTAAATGCTTTGGGGTATCTTATCCTTAAGAAGAAACATCATTTAAAAAACATTTTGACTCCAAGTTAGGATGAAATAAGGACACTAGTTTGGCCCCTTGATTTCAAAAGATTAAAATCCACCCTACATGAATTAGATGTCATCTAAATTTGTCATTCAAAATTTCCATCCTAGGTTCAAATAGTTCAGTGTAGAGTTAGATTAATTAGATTGTATCCCCTTGTATGAGCAAGGCAAGTGTCATTTTGAAAGTTACCACTTCAATGATTTTAACCCCCCAACTAAGAGAGGGTTAAATAGAATAATATAAATCCAGCCCTATAGGTGTAAGGCTCCTCCCACCATTAAGGTATAAGCATATGAACCATAAGAACCCTCCTTTGCCTCATGATCGACCTATTTTTAGGTTCATGGTCACATTTGCATTACGTTGTAAGATGGGAGAAGGCCATGGATGGGGGACATCTCCATATTGTGGGCCAGGACTTGGCTATCTAACGCCTCTCCTTAGGACCCTTATTTGAGAATGCCCCACCCTGGGGCTTTACCTACATTGTTTCTCTCTCTTTCTCTTTCACGATATGTAGGTAGAATGTGCTTCCTTTCAGGTTTCTTTGCTCAGTGTGCAAAAGCTTCTAGGGACCCCATTCCCAGTGGGCCACCTTCAATCCACCTAAAGGATAAGAAATCATTACACCTCGTATCTAATTCCCCTTTCCTTATTTGAAATGCGGTTCGGGAACTTGATGTTACCCTTGTGGTTTGCCCTCTTAGGGTGGTTCTTTTGTCTTCTTAGACGTGGGTCCTTCCATTTTGTTCCTTGTATTCCTCCTTTTTGGGTGCTTTGGTTTATTTCTGATTTGACAGGGTTTCATCGTTCTGGGTCTCCTGAGTCCTGACTTGAAAAGCTTGTTCTTGTCCAGTCTAGAATCCAGATACATGAGGGAAGGAGGCCATATCTAGTAAAAGATTCACACCCTTTTCCAAATGGTTTTGGATGGGTAGTAATAAGTCCATGGATGGTGAAAACTATGTTTACACAAGAGGTTTTTCACTAGGAATTGTGTATGAGAATGGATGGAATCAATGAGCATTGGTGTAACCTTCATTTGCTTACCATTGTTTTGGCTAAAAGGGTCAATGTTATGTTTAAAACCATTGGCATGAAGTTGTTGTTATCATGTGTTTAAAATTTGAAGGCTTGAATGCCAATCCACTTGTTATGTTAATTTTGAAGACCATGCTATTGGGGTGTTGATTAATTGATTAAAAACATGGAGAGGAAAGAAAGGCACCTGAATAAAAGAGGAGGTCAAGAAACAAGCTCTTCTTTAAGAGGCTCTCAAACACCATGACTTAAGACAAAATTTTGCTTTGACGGAAACCCAATGTAAAATTAGAGAAATTTTTGGTAGGGTTTTAAGACAAGGTTGGGGTTGGATTCAAAACATGAAGTTGAGGCTTAACTCCAAAGTGATGTCCTTGTTGGACTCAAATGAGTATATGAGGATTGAGACTAAGCAATTCTGTGTGACACTGAGATCAAAAGAACCATTTACGTATTGCAACAATAGTTCACACTCAACATGTAGTTGTATATTCACAATCTGTTAGTGACAACCATGCTATGTTGCTAACTTCCTTGCTTAAAGACTTAATCCCAAATCCTGCTTCCAAACCAAAAATCTCAAATTTGAACACCCTCAAACAACACCAAAGCTCAACCCTTTGCAAGGCAACATCTGTTACTAAAAAATTCAATAATTAGAAGAACAACAAAGCTAAACATTATGCACAAAGAAATTTTTGAAAAGAAACAAGTGTACCAAAAAAAACTTCAAAAATCAGCAAATTAAAAAGAAGCTTAAAAAACCAAAAATTTCAAAATTAAAGATAGATAAGAGGGGTTGCCTTTTTATATATGTGATGGCAATAAATTTGGTTGGATATACAATGACACCAAGTGTATCTTGCAAAAATGAGAATTTTTTAATAAAAAAACTTGGGATCCAAAAAAAGTGAAAAAAAAGAAAGCAAAAGGGTCATCGCCTCCTTTGTCAGGAGGCCTAGTCGGCAAGAGGGGGCACCATCACCTCCTCATTTTCTTCTCGTTAAATTAGGTTAGATTTTAGGTTAGTAGGTTAGGTTAGGTGTTAGGTTCGGGTTAGTTGTTGGATTAGGTTAATTAAGTTAGGTTACTAGATAAATTAGGTTGGTAAGTTATTAATAGATTAGTTCAATAAGTTAGGTTAGTTGGTGGGTATGTAGGTTAATAAATAGGAAGGTATGTAAGTTAGTAGGTAGGCAGGCAAATAAGTAGGTAGGTTAGGTAGGTCAGTAAGGAAGGGCCTCATCCACGACTGGTGCATTCGTGGGTGCAGTGTCACGCAACCCGGCAACTGAGAGAGTGATTCTAGCAGCATGAGTCAGATCCAGTCACATTGCAACGTCTAGACTCCCATGTTGAGCCTTATGTGATTCTCCTTGGAGGTGCACTTTTTACAACATATGTATAGATCCAAAACCAAGTCCCACCAGACCCAGAGTAGATACTAGATACTATGGACAACAAAGAGGAATTCTGTTTTGCAATTGTACATGTATACTGACTGACCTTTGTGTGATTGGAATGATAATTTACAAACTATACTCAAATGAGGAGTGCATTCCAGGGAGACAAAAGTGGAGACAACGGATTTGTACTCTGGGACAAGAAATCTAGGACCAGTTTGCTTTTGGTATTTCAAAATTTGCATTCACCTATGTATCAAGACATACCTCATATCAAGATATACATGATAGACTTGATAGGAGGCCAACACTTTGTGGTAGCAAAATAGTTAAGAATGGTCTTGTGCCTTTTGCAAAATCTTATTTGTTAACCCATAGATGTCAGGGAAAGCCAAATATACACTGAAAAGTGGACAGCCTTGGTCTTTACGGGTTAATAGACTATGTTGTTTTGTCAAGTTGGAGCAATGTTTTCATTATCAGATTTATGAATTAGCATTAGTTCCAAGCATCTAAAGAAAGATCTCACATTAATTAATGACAATTTTTGTCAAAAATTGTTTACATTGTCCAAATGTCATAAAAAGCTCCTCCAAAACATAAAATGACTTCATATGATGATGAAATCCCTTCAAAGCATCTCTAAATATGGTGATTTTTTAAAAATCAGAAGGGTATCTTCGGATAAAACAATTAAATTCTCTTTGTCTCATTTGTGCCAAATGTTGCACACACAAAAAGGCTGACTAGGAGTGATTAAAATGGGCAGGTTCATTATTTGTGACTTGAGTGATAGACTAGACAAGCCTGGCCAAAACAATTGTTGAATCTGGCATTAAAAACCCACCAACTGATTACCTTGGGAAGACGCTAAACACCAACCTCCCCCCAGGGAGAGCTCTGTCCAGTGTCTTTCAATGCTGGTTCTGTGAACACACTTAGGAGAATACAAAATAAATTGTCACTGAGATGGTCCAGAAACGACAATCAGGAACAGATTCCACCTTTTAGCCACATTTTCTTCAAGCACCAGCTAAAATATAACCAAGGACTTGTACTAATCCCTAGATTATGGAATGTGCCTCCTACACAGTTGCCAATTGAAACAGAGCTATACAAATGCCCCATCCCCAGTTTAGAACTTAAGTAGTACTTAGAATATATCTAGTCTATTGTATCTATTGGCCAGCAGAAGCCTAATTGGACTCCATGGAATCCTCTTCATCGAAAGAAAATCCAGTGTTTTCTTTTAGTGTCCCTGACCAGGGCGCCTGCCAGTGGACCCGGAGCCACTTTTTCTCCATAAAAGCACACACCCAATTTTAGATAATTTGTTCTGGTCTTACATAAGTACAACCCAATCCCACTGAGTTTAGCAGCCAATAACACTGATTATAACCAGTTCATTAGTGGAATCTGATCTTGTTTTGTAAGGGGGTTTTCTCAAGACCAATTGAAATCTGGAACTAGTTATTAAGGTTGTATTATAGTATTACTTCTACAGTAAGACTCTAGGATTAGCTGCTCCTGAAATAAGGTGGTAGCATGTTGTGGCCTATGAATCTGGAAATGGGCCCTCTTCATTGGCATTCCTCATGTACAGCCTTAGAGTGTTATTTATTTTTTAGTTTTAGTTTTTGGCAAAAATGAGGGCATGCAGTTCATTGCAGAAAAGAAAGAACCAAGCCCCAGGGTGACAGGTTAAGGAGTCAAAACCCAAAGGGAAGACCGAATACTACACTCTACAACCTAATAACACCTGCTTTTGGTAACCAATAACACCATCTCACTTACATGCATATGGAATGAGCTCCCTCCCTGTTATTGTCATAGTTCCAGCAACACACTCATAATAGTGACCAAAATGTGTCTTTTGAACGTGAATATCTTTTCTAAGTAATTGGTTGAATCCATCACCCAGACCTTAATGTCATGGAATGGCTTACCCTGTCCATTATATTGAGTGTGGTGTTGGGCTCACCTGGCACCTTAGCCAACATAGAGGGCAGGGTTTGACCATTACATAATACAAAAGCACTACAAAAAGTTTGCCCCATTAGGCTAGATGGTTTTACCAGATATGAATATAACATCAATGTAATACCTACTTTCAAACAAGCAAGAGAATCAGAAACTTTCCTCCACGTCCCAATACAACCCTTCATGTTTTGAACCTATTCGTCATTCTTACTTGGACAACCTATTGTCAATTTCTTTGATGCTAACTCAGCCTAGTTCCCCTTTTAAATAAAACCCTCAGTCAAAATTAAGAAACATAGAACACATTAGCAACACCATTGGAGAACATTTTTTATGATGAACACACTCCTAGGTGATAAATAATACTGCTCCTTTAAAAACTCTTCAAGTTCCCCTCCCCCTCCTCCCAACCCTACAAACTTTGGGTGTGTTCAACTGTATTCATCTCATACTGATTCACCTCATTGGATGCTTAGAATTTCTTTTCTTTGTAGTACCCCTTTTTTTTTTGCTTGGCTAACGCCAGGGGCTTTGTTGCTGATGTGGGGTAGATAGGTCAAGGGGGAGCCACGCATTCAAAATCTGTATTATTTTCCTAGAAAAAGACAGCATAATTTCACATGGAATAACCTAATTATTTCATAAATTAGGCTTCAAAAATGTTAGCCAGTTTGCCACCAAAGACAAAACACAATATCAAAACACCTTGGGGGCTTCGACATTAATTAAATTATATTTGAATCTGCTGAAATTTCAGAAAATTTGCTTCTTAAATTGTACCTGACCACTAAACAGTTCATATTGTTCGAAACAAAGCTATCTTTCCATAAAATCTATTTCTTACTATTGAAATTTTCAGAATTAAAAACCCAAGCATTGAATCAAGAAACTAAAGTTAAATTAATTATTCGACATTGGTGTGCCGAATCTGCAAAGGTACTATGGTATCAAAGCTCCTGATCAATCCTTGAGTTCCATTTTGCTCAGGTTTTCCAATCTAGCATAGTTACTGATCATCCAAAACAAGATTTAGTGCAAATTGGCACAAAATTTTCCAAAATGTTGTCCAAATTATAGAAAAAACTGGTGGCAAACCTCCAACCCCAGACTAAAAAGTGCGTCCAAATATGAAATTTTGTTTTTTCTAAAAACCTGCCAAATAAAATTATTATTTATTATTTTTAAAAAAGGGAATTTGTGACAAGATATTCCCTTTTAAAATTTGATGTTTGAAAAGTTGCAAACTCTTGCACCGCCAAAATAGACAAACAACAGTGCTGCTGATTCCCTTTTCTAACATGACCAAAAAGTCCAAAACATTCGCCCAGTCTACTTAAAAAGCCCTTTCAAACTAATTTTAATTGCCGTTAAGGCCCTCAAAATGGGCCCACCAATGGCCCTTGAATTGGGCAGGAAGGAACAAATTCAACTGGAGATTTGTCGGAGACCAGACCGGGTTTGCTAGTCATGTCTGAACCAGAACGGCGAGTTGCGGGTCTTATTTCACAATTGCTCTTTAGGCGGGCCCCCCCACCACCCCCTTTGCTCCTTGCTGCTTTCTGTTTTCCTCCTCGCTCGCTCACTGTTGGACGCTTCGCACCGCTCGAGAGGCTTCATCTTCGCACTGTCTATCTACCGCGACAACTCCCGTTCGACACACTAAAGCTCTTGTAGGAAAAAAGTAATTCCATGAAGGCGGCCATTATGTTTTGCTTTTTAAAGTTTTAAAAGGTATCCTCTGGATATACTAGAAAAAACGGTGGAGGTTTTTAGGAGTTCTGTTACCAAGCTAGCTTGCATTCAAGAAGGTAAGTATTACTGACTGCAACACAGCAAGTGATCCTACGTTTAAGTCGTCAAAGATTCTGTTGCCCCACTTGTCTGTTGGACGATTTGATTTGATGAGGTTTTAATCAGCTTTGTTGCAGAACATTAATTGTTGCTTTCTTGTGAAATAACAATGCCTCCCAAAATAACACCTTCTACAGCTCCAAGTTTTCTTATATTGGTAATTGCTCTGTAGTGTATGCCCCACTTTTGGACCAAGGATTTGTATAACACAAAAGACGTTCCAATTTCAATAATGAGTTTTAGAAGAGTAAAGGTCATCAGCAGCAGAAGAATCATATGCAAGGTGGTTTCGTGTTGTATACCAAACGATGCTTTTGTCAGAACATGCAATAGTGATTTATTACCTTTTCTTTCTTTTTTTCTGATTTTCTTTTTGTGTGCGGGTCTGTTTCCGTCAACAATAGAGAGCGTGTTTCAAAACTTTTCTTTGCCTACAATGAAGCAGTAGTTTTTTTTTTTTCTTTTTTTTCATATTCCCCATGTTGCCCAGTTGGCTACCTAGTGGACCCTTGGGCAGCAATTTGGCTACATGAAGTTAAGAGATGTCCAAATGTTTGACTACTTGCAAAGTAAGGAGAAAACATTTAATCAATTGTCATTTTTTTTAGTTTTATGTTAGCAAGGTGACCTTAATTTCATTATTTCAATAGATGCATGTGCGAAAATGAATGGTTAATAGTTCTTTCATTAACGGGATTGCACTTTTCTTCTTAGACATATAAATGACTTTAACTTTTTTTACCCTGAAAAACCATGTGAGAGAAACAAACTTTGAGTAATTTTGTCTTGCTCATTGTAGCACATGGTGAACCTACACATACAAACAACATTAGTAGACAACACAAACAACTAGCACCAAATAATTTTCACAACCTTCAAAAAGTTAGAATTGAGGCCATGTTGCAAGGATGTTAAGGTTAAATCTTCAACATTGAAGTTTGAAATATTCATTGGAGAATTGAATAGGGTTCAAACCAAAGTCACCATAAACTAAAATTGTCACCAAGTCTTGAAAGTTCATTGTCCCACAAGTTATAACTTACAAAAGAACAAGCCTACTAATATTTCAAAATTGAAATAAAAACCCCAAAAATTTGTAACAAATGACAAACCCAAAAGATATAGGGGAAAATGATTATATACCCATTGCCCATTGGCGTAGCTACAAAATTAAAATGTTGTTTCTCAATATCAAAGAAAAACAATCAATCATCAATTACATATTGACTATGGGCGACCTTCCATTCCTCAAAAGCTCGATCATAAGGAAAAAATTCAAAAGTATAGAACTTTTGAACAAACATTTGAATGACAACATCCAAATGTGTTGTCAATCGATTCCTATATTTTTTTTGGATAAAACTCAGTGTATTAAAACACCATTCATCTTCCAAAGAACCAAAAATTTGCACAACTACGATTTCAACCAATTTTATGTACTTTGAAATCCTTTGCACAACAATTTGGGATGTGGTCAATTACTTCCACAAATGTGTGAAAGGGTTTAAGGAACAAGGTTCAACCATTGCAACTTTGGAGTTGTTCTTAATTGTCAAAACAAATAAAGATTGTTGCATATCCAAAAAAGTAGGGTCCAAAACTAGTGAAATCTAAACCTCCTTAGACCATTTTCTTTTGGCACACCATAAACATATTGATCACATTCAAGTGCAGTTGAAAGGAAGTTTTACGGATAATGCGCAACCAATATTGGGGATAGACCACCCCAAGTACATCCATCAACTCATGAAAGGGTAAACAATTACCAAGTTCAAATATCAACTTTTCAATTGCATATGCACATTGCAATTTCACCTCTGCCATTGCCTTGGCATAAACAACTCAAGTAACAAAAGAAGCTTTAGAAGTGGCATGGTCTTTGTACCTTGCCCAAATGTGTTGGCCCCCCAATTCAAAAGCTAGATGGTCAACCTTAGTATTCAAATCTTTGATCCACCTCATGGAGATGGTATCACTAAGACATTCCATCAACGCATTAAAACATTTGAAGGGATCTTTTTAGAACCAATATTTTTTTGTCACAATGTATCTGAAATAAATATACCTTGTGATGAAAAATTGTAACAATCAAATCACACATGAAAACAACTTGAAATTGGGCAAATTTGATGAGGGAATGCACAATAATCAACATAGGTGGTAAGTGGGCCCAACCAAACATCACTTGGACATCATAAAGTTGCTACCAAGGCCATAGTTATTGAATCAATCACCATTTTCATCAACAAAGGGTGGTATGTTTCAAGCACATGTTTCAATGGACTTAACATACTAATCCATCTTTATGTTACATAATAGCTATCTTTTGTTTCCATGATTTAGGCTAATTTAATGAACTTTAAATGGCACTTTGGAGATTTGCAAAAAAAAGTGAAAATGGACTCCAACAAGTCTTCTAGGCATGCCACCATAGGCAAACCATAAAGAGTATGGACTGCCAAATTAGTCACATTTGTGCCATACAGTGTATCCATGTCAAAAAAGGAACATGCAAGTCTCAAATTTGAATTATAACCCCACCTTTAACACTTTGAAAGGTGCTCACACCATCTACACCAAAACATAACAACCTAAAAGGCGTCTCAACTTTTGTTAGACTTGCAACATTGAAAATAGAAGTCATCATCACCTTTGTCAAGTTTTGGGCATTGGAACCCTCAAGAATGCATTCAACAAAAAGAAGAATAGGGACTCTACATGAGTCTTGAACACAATAGCCATGGACAAGGATCCAACTCCGATTATCTAATGTAGTCATTTCATCACAAGTTAATGCCACAACTCTAGCTACTTGAATAATAGATTTGATAGATGTTAAAACTTAGTTGTGAACATGTTTAGTAATCTCCCACCTAGTTGTGTCACTCTAATGATTCTTAAGATTTTTTTTCAACTTCAAAAAACTAAACAAGGGCTTAAAGTCTTCATATTTAGTCATTGGTTTCCCTTTGTTGAATAACATAAAAAAAAATGCAAATTGTGTCACCTTTCTTTTGATGTCTTGTTCAACTCCACCTTGAACATGTTCCAAAACATAAAGCTAAATCATTAAGACATATGATGTTTCATTTTTGGCATGAACACATTTGGGATCCATAACCTTCACCCCTTATTCATTTTTCCTTTTCCTCACATGCTTCTCCATTGAACTCCACTTGGGGACTAACATTTTTTCCTTGCATTTTATTTTGGTGCAAACTTTGCATTGAATTATTGTCAAGTTCCCACCAAGATCAAAAATTGTTTCAGCCCAAGGCATTTTCATGACTGGGCATCCTAAAACTTTCTAACAATGTCTACTTCTTAAGTTTTTATTTGGTAATGGTTGGTGTGGCAATTGGTTCTAAAGATATAGATTCACATATGCCTACATTAGGGCCATAAGTAGCAAGAAAAATTTCAATTTCCACATCCATTTCAATTGTAGTAAGTGTAGGTTCAAGGATTTGTGTAAGATAATTTCTAAGTTCCTTTTGCCTACTAGATTCTACTTCATGAATCCCAAGGACAATTTTAGGTTTGAGATTGGTTGAACCTCTTTCAAAAAAAAATTTGAACTTGAAATTTACATGTGGGTAGATTTTCGGTGCCATCTAGGTTTTTATAATGACACAATCTAGACTCTATAAAATGTACAATGCACTAATGGACAACAATTAACCAAGAACCTTCAAAAGTCCAAGAACTTAACTACAAAACATGGAAAAAATATAGAAATGAAAATGGAGGAGTGTAAGTACTAGGGTTTTGAAAAACTTAACTACCACTAGCCCATTTACTTATTACAACCAAGTTGCCAAATTAAAGTGCCCTTTCAATCTCTCCACCCTCAACTCTTGAGCCTTGATGAATGCTAGAATTAGCAACCACATTGTGTAATGCACACAATTCAAGCCAAGGTCCAAATTAATTGCCCTTTTGGTCTCTTCACCTTTAAAGTCTTAGCCTTGATAAATGCTAGAACTAACCAATCGCAATCATTAGTGAGCACAATTTGATGTTGGACCTTGTAATTTTGATCTTCAAAATTTTGACTTCAAATGACTTTAAACACAATGTGCACAATTCATCAATGTTGTGCGCATAACTCATTAGTGACTCATTCACAACAATCAACAAAAAAGTTTAAGGTCAAAACTAAAGACTTAGAAGTTAATAATAAAAACTTCATTGAAGAATTCAATTTGGAGTCTAGACTTTGAATTTCACATTATAATCAACATTATGCATAACTAGAATTCAAATTTCACAAAAATCAAGTCATTTTGCCTTAAGATCTAAAATCTCAATGGTTTTTAACACAAATGGTGTAGGTATATTAGGGTTACAACTTACAGTTATGAACTTTGGGAATTTGGACTTTGAAAGGCAACAATTTAATACCTTGAAGTAACATGTTTGAGTGGCAAGCTTTGATGCACATTGCACATTGTAAGTTATAACATAAGGTCACTCTAAAATCTGTTATTGCATAATGAAAACAAAATTGCCCCAAATTTCATTATACAATTTATACATTAGAAATGAACACTAAAATTTATTATGACGTAAAGGTCAAGATTCAAAGGCAAAAAAGGTGAACAACCTCAACAAACTTGAGAGCAATGGAAAGTGACCTACGGCCAAAATAGGTAGTCCAAGCAGGGGGGTTAAACAAAATGAATGGCTAGATGGTCATCATTTGCTAACTTTGCAATTAATCTAAATTGTAGATGGTGATGCATACATTGTAGATGGTGACCTTTGTGGAGACATGGTTGCCATAAGTCCTTACTATGACAAAATTTGAAAGCCTTTTGATGGCATTACAACGAAAATAACAATTTAAAAAACCTTAATTTAAAGTATTCTTTTCATGGATTCCTTTTCCAAATTAAAAAAAGGTGAATTATTGCCCCCCCCAAAATGTTGCAATGATGTAAATTCTAGGGGAGAATGTTGTGTAGGGTAAAGCCCTCAACAATGGGTTTTATTATCTAGTTAGGGCCCATATGAGGCGAGTTGAACATGAGCCCAATTCCATTTAAGCCCACGACTGAAAGATTTGTTGAACATAAATATTATGTTGGGATTTTAATTTTTAATTTTGATCCCATTATATCTAGAAGGTTTCCAATGGATATCATTAAAAAAAAAACCAACATGAAACATTTTGGAAAATGGAATGGTGACAGGTGCATGCATCTTGTTTCTGAAATGTCTTACAAGTTTTTACACTCCATAATGTGTTTTCTAAATACACTACAAAAATCCAAGGGGGTCTTTATATATTTGGTATTGGTAAGGGCCATTCTAATTAAAAATGCATTTTTCTGTCAAGTGGTAATAAGTTCTAGATTACCACTAATGTACAAGTTCCCCATCATTAATTTCCATGGCAAGTTGGGTAAAGGAGTGTTACCACCATTGATGTAGATCACAAGAGAAACTAGCAACACAAAAAGTGGAACCACTACTTGAATAGGACACCAAAACTAGTTATGTACATGCAATGGAGTTGTCAAGCTATTATGGGAATTTTTCACATTATCCACAATGTGAAATGGATGTTATGTTGGTACAAATAACTCTGCACATCCATTGCCTCACTTATTTTGACTCAAATAATATTTAAATATTAGAATTATCCTTAAAGTGGTTTTTGTCAAGACTTCAATTGCCCTTTCAATTAATGTTTTTTTTTGGGGGTGAACCTTTGCACTATGGCAATAATATATTTTTCATTTTTTGGCTATTTTTCATTTTTAAAATAAATTTGAAAGTAATTTCTAAAATTTTGAAAAAAATCTCCAAACTTTTGAAACCACAAATTTGATGATTCAAAAAAAAAACCATGTCCTCAATCTCTGGCTTCATATTCAATTATTGAATATCTTTCAAATCAAAATCAAAATAAAATATTAAAACTAAGTATCAAATAACATTATTGCTTAGGATTTGAAGACTTTTATGAGTGGCACTTGTTTCATGAAAATAGAAGATTCAAAATGAAACTCATAATACCACCATTTTTTATGGTAAAAGGAGTTTGAACTAACATTTGGTAGCAATGCACTTTTTCACAACAAATTTGTCCTCACATTATTAATTTCATCGATACCAAAGGTTTGGATCCTTAGCTTGGACGACTTTGTGTATAACTTTATTATTTTAAATTAATTTCCACAAGTTTTTTTCAAAGGGTAAGACCCCCAAGTCCCCATTATGGGTAAACAAGGAGCACTACCCTATACATAATGGATAATCCATTTTTTCACTTGATCTAATGATGATAACCTCTTGTAACTTGCAATCCATATTATGACATCAAGATGTCAAAATAGGAAAACACCTTAGTCGATTTTAGTCTTCAATATGAGGAAACCCTTCAAAGGTTGGGACTAAATAAAAATGTTTTTTCATCTAGTCTAAAAACTTTGATATAATGAAACAATTCAAAGGTTGCCATGGTAAAATATTCCACTAAGTTACAAAATTTTTAACTATAGCTAGATTATTCCAAGCCTTTACATAACTTTGTTGCCAATGTTCATATGAAGAGCTTGTAGCAGAGCAAGTGTAATTGGAATTTATGGTCGATTGGTGGTTCAAGAAGGGTTAGATTTCATAAGTTAAAACCACCTTGCAAGATTCAATTGGGTCATGATATTAGGTAGTTTCAAAACTAGTTGATGGTCCATCATGAAAGGGGTAAACATACTAGTTATTATAGCCACTAGCCAATAATTGAACTCAATGTTTAATATTGAAAATCTCAAAGGGAGGCTTGTAGGTGTTGTTCTTAGGAGTGTTTTCCAAGAGTTGGGAAATTTAAAGGGATGGGGATATAACGTGCTTTCCATATTTTTGCAATAAAGAGAAGTGAAAGCTTGTGTTCCTTTAATTGGCGAGAACCTTCAAAATGCAAATGACAATTGAAGAGTTAAGGGTTGTGGACATTTTTTGAAAAGAAAGTTGGCAAAGAGGTAGGTAAGGATGTATTATGTACAACAAGGAGACATGTTTAGAGATAGGTTTATAAGCCTTTTAGCCTCTAGGCATGGTACATTCACAAAGATAGGAGCCATAGGAATTGCAACCAATGTTTTGTTTCTCATGTTTTCGTGTCAAAAAAAAAAATTAATTTTACACATTTCTTTTATATGTTTTGATGATAATTTTCTTAATATATCATGGAAACATGTGCAATAATTTGAAATGAGTTAAATAAAATTTGAATTATCAAAAACATTGATTAATCATTGTAACTAATGCTTTATAATGTTTTTATTGCTTGAAAATTTTCATAAATGACTCTTAAAGGACTTGAAAATGACATAATTTTGGAAAGACTCTTAAATCACTTTTTTTTTAGTCAAAAAGACTTTCTTACAACTTTTTACAACTTAGAAATGGAATATTCTCAATATATATCGAGAATCTTTCAAAATAAGTAGTCATCGAAGTCCTTATTAAAGGTGCACCCCCAACTCCTTATTTTGTGAATGTACCCAACATCATTATTTTAATTATATATAATATGGTGTTTCAATTTTTTGTGGAAATGTTGCCCATGAAAGAAAGTGTACAAGTATTGACAACCTTTGTGTCCAAAACAAAATGGAACTAAATTATTGAATGGATGTGTCATTATTAAGAGCATAAAAATTATTATTATTAAAATTTAAAAATCTCATGAACATGTTATGGAAAATAACACTCCAACATTGACATACCTCATCATTGTAGTCCATTAACTCCACCCATAGGATGAATCCCAATTTAATTTACTTAAACAAAGAATTTGGACCAAAGTCAATTTTGATTTGTGCTTATTTCCTGAACAATCATTGAAAATGTAAAGAAAATGGGATAAATGCATATTTCATCTCATATCTTACATCATCCATTTGGCAAAAAAAAAAAACCAAAAGATGACATCATTAGTGACCATGTGACGTGTCCATTTAGAAATTAGGGTTTTGAAAGTGATGCCATTGCTTAATCCTCATAGCCCACCTGGCACCATCACCACAACCTTGAAACCCTAATGTATAGGTCTTGCCACTATCATTAAATCTTAAAACTTCCTTTTCATTAGCAATGCTGCCATTGTTGAAGAACTTTTCACCACTTGACCTTCTAGTGTGCACCTTAGTTCATTAACAACAAATGTCGTAAGCTCATATGCTTATCACCGTCATTATAACATTGTTAAGTTATTTAATTTGCACGGCTTAAGTGTTAAAAACTAGAGTGGCAATTTGTAGATTATAAAATCTAATTTTTAAAAGTCTTTGACTTTGGTCGTTGCAAGGATTCTAAAAGCTTATGGTTGATTAATATGGAGTTGAGACTCAAGAAACCTCTAGAGTTGAAGGTGGCCATGGTGTTCAGTTAGATGGTGTCTCCTAGGAAGCCTAAAGTTGGTGGTACACATCACAACAATATATTAAAAAGGAGCCATTCAATTAAAACCTCATTAGTTGTTCAATGTGAGAGCATTCTCTTCTTGAAAAAGCCAAGCAAACATTCCTTGGTATGTACATATAGTCAAAGTTCAAATGTAAAATCAAGAGGGTTTTTTGTGTTTTTTTGAATGGGGGACACGTTTCTAATTCTTATTTTTTTGTTCTATGTGTAGAAATTTTGTTTATCTTAAAACATTTATGGCCATAGTTAGACCTTCATTTGTTGTATCTTATGACTAGGTGATGAAAGCAATGCCACATATTGTTGTAATTTATTTATTGTGGTTTATTAAGATTTTTAGGTTTTAAGTGCCAAATATTATTGTAGCCTTGTAGATTTTTAAATGACTATTTTTAAGTCTTAAATCTTAATTTTTGACAATTCACGATCAGTGTTGAGTGTTTGTTGTTGATCCTAAATCCTAATTGTCATGTGTTTTAAATTTTTTAAGTTTCATATTATGTGGGTGAAACAAAATCTGCATCCTAAAGGTACAAAAGCACTAAAACACCATGTTGATCTTGTTTAATGATTTACATTTAAATTTTTCAATTACCATGTGTTGTCAATTTCCAAGTTCCAAGTTTTTGATTCCTAAATCTTCATTTTGGTTTGTTATAAAATCTTTGATCATGTTTATTCAATGGTTCATATATAAATTTTTGATGCTCATTGATTGCACAGTGCTTTAACAAATCCAAGTGTTGGATTCAAGATGATTCTTGAGATTTGAAGGCTTCACTTTTGGGTACATGATTCCTTAAAGCTTTCAAAATCCAAGTTCATGAATCATGAGTCTTAAATCCCTCATCATGATTTGTTGTTTCCTTGCATTCATCATTCTATAAGCCTCACATTTCAATTTTTTGTACTTAATTCTTAATGGACTAAAATGTTCCAAAATCCAAACTCTTTAGTCTAACTTGCTACTTTTGATGTCGTTGTTAATTCCTTGATTGTCATTTGTTCATTGTTGTAGCATAAAGATGGCATTATTTTAAATAATAGTAGAAATTACCATTTTTTATTCCTTTCTATGCATTAGAAAAAAAACAATCGCCATTGCTTACATGGTGTTCAAGTAGATACATAAATTCTACAAAAATATGTTTTATGTACCTAATTCTTAAAAGATCCATAAGCTTTTGAATCTTGAGTCCTTGATGTTGATTGTCATTTTTTATAATATCCTTCGCCATCTCAATGTCTCACATCTTGATTCTTGAATATTGATGTTCATTGTTTGCATTTTATTTTAACATATTTGGTTATGGACTTTTGGACTTGGGAATCTCATCTTTTTTACCTACTTCCTAAGAGTTTTAGAATTAAGCTCCTACATTTTTATATTGATAATCAATTATTGTTTTCTTCGTAATCATCTATCATTGGTTGAAAGTTTAAAGTATTTCAATCTTTTATCATCTAAATGAATATGTTTTTAGAACTTGATGACTTATCCTTGTTTTATTGAAATAGACAACCACTGTGGCCCATTGCAAAATTCCCAAAAAATTCAAGTTCAAGCCAATCTATCTTTTGCCTTCGTATCTAAAAATGAGGCTGGTCCATCTTCTTCATTAGGACATGTGTTTCTATTTATTGATTGCCAATGATAATGTTTAACAAAGCTTATGAGGACCAACCAATCTAAGTAGAATGCTTAAAAGAACATGAAATTATATGATGGGTTAAAAATTGTTCATGATGTTAGGATAGTGCATTTGCCACGGGTTGAATTTACGATCAATGAGAAAGGTGCAATGCACCAAGTCAAATGTAAAATTTGCACATTTGTTGAAAGAGAAGAAAAGTCTATAACTCCAAAGCTAGACAACTTGTCGAAACATGTTAAATGTTGGAAACCTTTGGTGTCCTAGCCATGTTCTGATGTTGGTTCACACTATTTCAACAAGAATTCAATGCACATGGAAAATGAATGTGTATATGCTACTAGTTTCCACCTTTCCATCCTAAACCAACTCCAAATTGATGCCCCATTTAATTGGAAATGGAAATTGCGTAATCTACTATAATCTATCACATTTTGGCCCACGGGTGGCCTATGACCAATTATGAACACTTCCAAACCTTGTTCCAAACATTGAAAGTAAAAAATGTGTCAAAAAAACATTACTTTGATTTGTCATGTTGGGGCATGGCAAAAATCGTGCATATTTTTTTGTTGGAAGTTATCAAAATTGCATTTGTTGCTGTAACTTTTTGACGCACCCCCAAACTCCTTGATATATTCAACTACGAGTCCAAAGGTGAAAGCAATGAAAGGACAAAAAATTGGGGTATGTTCTTTGGCTTGTAGCAATTTGGGGGTAGAACGGCGTGTTGGAGCTTTGGGATGGGGGCTAGGATGAATGAAAAATGGGTCAATTATTCACACGGACTTACACAAACCAAACAACAAGTTGGTTAGTGCATAATTGGAACACTTTTGGTGCACAAATGAACCATGAACAAACACGGACTCATAAGACTCACCACAGCCCAGACTTGGGGGAAGCCATCACTTTCCTCTTTATAGTATTCTTTGTGCTTGGTCACTGGGCTTGCATCCAAATATCATTTTATATCGGAACCCCTAAGTTAAAAGTTTCGAAATTCTTGAAATTGGGACTTCCACAACTTTGGAAGCCCATAACTTCTTGTGTAGACCTTTGATTGAGATTTCCAACAATATGTGGCACACCACTTGAATGGAAGTAAAACAGGGCTATTCCCGACTTTTAGTGATCGGGAGTCAAATTGGTAATTTGATTCCCAACCCTTCTTTTGGCCATAACTTATGTTTTAAATACCCAAATGGGTCATGAGAGCCAATTTTAGACATCTATGTTTCAAGAGCTTTCCAATGGTATAAGGAATTCTTCAATCCAATAAGTTTTGACCCCTGCAATTACCCTTTGGAAATTCAGAAATCCATCAGGAGTCCATCAGACTCCAACTCCCAAAGTGGGAGCACACTTGGGAATGTGTGAGTTCATTCCCTCACACTCTCCTACACTCCCGGGAGCATGAAATGTGACTTTTAAGCTTCACTCTTAGCCTGCATCTCCACAAGCCCTCGCCTTGGTTGTGAGCCCAAGGTTAGGGTTGTGACACTTTCATTGCCATTAATGTAAATGAAGCTATGGAATTTGACAACACTCAATGGATCTAAATCCTCTTATATGTGGTCCAAGGGTGGAAAAGGATTCCCGTCATCGTCTGTGTTGAGATAATTGGTATGTCTTCCACATTTGACAATATTTTTTCTTTAATGGTTAGGTCTTTGCAAGACTTTGGTGGGCTAAGGTTGAAAGATTTGAGAGGAAAGATGGTCAATCTGGGTTGCGATAACAACATCATCTTTGGAGGCAATCAAACCAATGTTACATCACAATTCAAGAAAAGGCTACCCTTTTTATAGTAGAATTCATTGTTTTGTTCACAAAACAAATCTATTTGTGTTCATTCTTTTATAACTAGATTTGGTGCATTACATTCAAATTATTGAAAAATTTGTATGCATTATTTGTTCATAGTCCAATGAAATTTTTGGAATTCCACAAGCTTGTTGACTTGATTAACATTAAAGGAAACAAACTATTTTTAAATGTCAAGATTCAGTGGATTTACATGCTCTTTCTAACAAAGATGTATGTTGAATGCCACCTTTTGATTATTAATTTACAAAAAAATGAGGTTGCTTTAAAAAAATTGATTCATTATGTGGTGTTGAACTCATTTAGAGGTTGCCTTGTATCTTACCTTTGTTTAAATGTGTGCATATTTTGATAAAATTTGCACAAGGTCAAGATGTGTTTATTTGCAACTTTGTGGACACTATCAAGTTGGTCCACCAAAGGTTGTTCAAGCTTTATTATGATATTTTACTAACTATGAAGATCCAACATTTGATGATTTCAATTTTCTTTTCATTCTATCCAATGACACCTTTCCCATGAATTGGTTTTTTAATTTCAATGGTGGTAAGGAAGAAATGTATCTTGCATTCTTATTTGTTGGAGGCAAGTACACTACATAGCAAACCATCAAGATGGTCCTATTGGTCTTGAACCTATTGCCAAAGATGCTTTCAAGAAGGTTGCCACCAAAGTGAATGATGAATGTGAAAAGGGTAATTTGACATCTTGTTGTAGAGCTTGAATGGTGTTTCTAAAGCATGAGGTTAGGACAACCTTTTGTGCGGTTTATCCACAATTTTGGACTACAAATTTATAACATGTAGAAGATAATTTCACATTCATGTAACTATTTTGAAAGCCACTTTTTGTACCTTTCAGAATGTGGATGATGGTGGCAAAATTGTTATAATTTTATTTTCTACTCATAACCTTGATTTCTAGATTTTTTTTCAAGATAATGATGGTTCATAACTTTGAAGTAATCTTTTGCAAAAAAAATAATCAAATTTAGTTATTAGGCTTTAGCATAAGATTTTCACATTTGCCATCCTCAACTATAAGCTTTTAAAATACATTAAACTAGATGATATTGTTTATTGAAGGGCTTGGGTATGTTGAAAACAAACAAAATTTTAACATTGTCAACTTCATGAAAAACAAATTACAAAAGGGTGCAAGCACACTACATAATCCCTTCTTAGGTGTCACTTTTATAATTTTTTCTTGCATATCTTTATAACTCAAATATAAAACATTAATATTTTCATTGAAATATCAAGAAAGAGACTCACATATATAATGTTAATAGAATGGGCATTTTAAAAATGGAAAAAAAAATCAAAATCCTAAATATTTTATAATGAGTAATGGACTTTTGAATGTTGGTGACAAAATTTTGTAATACCCTGCAAAACTCATGAATATGAACTTTTATCCTATGATGAGTTAGTTGTATGTGTTTGAAGCTTTGGGATATGGACAAATTATGTTTAAAAAACTGAATATGCATTGAATGAATGGACTATGAGTTTAATTCATTATGTATGGATTTTTCAAAATTTCAAAAATTGCAATTATTTAAAATGTTCATTAATTTTTAAAAAATAATTACTTCAAAGAATATCCTAGGGTTTTTTAATGCATTATAATATCATGACGTCAAATTGAAAATGGAAAAGAATGTTAATTTCAATATTATTTAAATATTTTAATTTTAAGCCAATTTTCAACCACATTAGAAAAGGACTTTCAAAATGGATTCTAATCCATCAAAATTTAACCACCTTGGTGTGCTTTCACCCATAATTGGTTGAACATTCATGTGGATTTTTGCACCAAGTTCTACAATCAACATTTAATTTTTTATTTATTTTTCTTTTATGACTAAGCCATAGCCAAATGGTGAAGCAAATTGCAATATTCTGTAAATGCATAAGGGACTCCAAGCTCTTGGAAGGTTGCAATTTGCAAAGTGTAAGGTGGTAAATCAAATAAGGTTTTAGGATTATGTCATTGTTTTGATTCATAGCTTGATTTTTTTACAAACTGAATTTTTTCCAAGTTGATATAATCATTTAAGAAATATTTTGTTGATTAGATTATAAATTTTTAACATCATGATAAAATTCTAAAATCATGGCATTGTTCAATAATCTAAATCTTTGTTTGTTTGTTGGCAATTTGTTGTAGAAAAAGCCTAATACTTGGATTTTGTTTTTGGATGATGGTTTTGCAATTGAGGAAGAAGAGAAGTTGGAATCCAATTGATGCAAAGAATAGTATTGATGACTCATGAAAATTCAAGAAGCCAAAACAAAGAACAAAAAATGTAAATATAGGTTCAATTTCTTGTTGACCTCTGTTTTTTATAAATGTGTTTTTTTTTCCTTACTTAGAGTCCAAATGTTCTTGAATCTTTATGTTTTAGTTTGTTTTGGAACATGTGTGTTGATTGTGTTTGTAAGAATGATGGTGCAACCAAAGTAAAAAATATAACTTCATTTTTTACTTTTTCTTTTCATGGTTATGGTTTTATCCAAATTTTAAGGTGCATTGTCTTCATCAGGGTGCAATGTTCAAAGAAAAAAACACACAAAAGGATATTTCTTTGACCTTTACTTTTTAATGTTTTTATTTTATTTTAAACTCAAAGGTATAGGCTTGTATTTTAATTGATTTTTGGGTGATGGTAGGGCTTGAATTTCAGTGGGTAACACCCTTTGGGCATTGAGGTTCAAATCCCTTTTAAGCAATTTAAAATGTAAATCTTCTTCATTCAAGTATAGTTTTTGTGATTATTACGAAGTAGATTAATTTTTCAATTGATTCCTTCCATCCGTATACTTTCCATCCATAGGCAATTATAAAGTTTGTTTTATGTTTATAAACTCCTAAGTTGTGATTTATAATTTATAATTGATCATTAATCGAGCTTATTAGAGTTCAAGGTTGCACATTTGCTCTAATTGGTGCTCTAGGTAGTCAAATTTACTATATATTCAATGACCTTGTAGCCAAATGCACTTCTCTACCAACC
>Ga0116231_10005139_pt1 | contig 25955 bp, 24 predicted proteins | sample S1TSphgellanicum_2_FD_89695 | JGI IMG/M metagenome (GOLD analysis project Ga0116231, IMG submission 89695) | Host-associated microbial communities from peat moss isolated from Minnesota, USA - S1T2_Fd - Sphagnum magellanicum MG | ecosystem: Host-associated > Plants > Peat moss > Unclassified... | reverse complement strand
TACAGAAGTAGACTCCATCCACTAACAAATTAAGAACAGCAGTGGATTACACCTACTGACCATTCTCACTAGAAGATGTTGTGGATGAAAGGGACAGTTGTCTGGGGATCTGGTGAGCAGAAGACTGGGGTGTGAGCAACTGCAAGTTTTGAGGTGGGATTGGTGGTGTTGAAGCTGGGGAAAGGGCCTGCGGACTTGTCACCACACCCAATGGTGGCTGCTGCTGTGGCATTGACACCATTTGGGTTGGTAGCAAAGTAGAATTATGTTGTTGCTGTTGCTGTTGCTGTTGCTGTTGCAGACTTTGAATCTGGGCCTGCATACAAAATCAAAATCTCATAAGGAAGTCAACCAGAAGATCAAGTAGATCATCAAAAGCCAAACACTTATATCAACCCCCTCCATTTGCACTGAGCATACAGGACTGCTTAAACTCATTCCCTATCCTGAAGTACTCAAGACTAAAATAAGCAAAATCCACATGGCACAAGAAACTCTTAAGAAACCATGGCACTATGTGCTTGGACAATTGCCAGCATCTAATTAAATAGGTCAACAGTTCATTACATATCTTGAGTATCCTGGTGAGCATTCTGCTTACACATGCATAGAAAATTATATCAGTAAGCCATGAACAGAAACCTGCTGTAGAAATGCTGGCTGCTGCTGAGATCCTAGGGGTTGTTTAGGCATGGGGGCAGCAAGGTGAGGGATCTGGGATGATCCTCGGGCACCAAGCAAGGTGGCAACAGTACCATGACCTTGCTGGATTTGCTGCAACTGTTGCAAAAACTTCTGTTTCTGATCAGGTGCAATCTCTGTGCGGCCATGAAACTGACCCTGCACCTCCAACCCAGTAGCCAATACCAAGAGTTACAGCTGGCACCCTGTTGCTTCCAGCAAAGTACCTTCCTTGACATATCGCCATAGATGCAGTCAAACTTGGTACAGCCAGATACAAAAGCAAAGGTCACTCCACAAAGAAAATGTTTTATTACAATTTACAGACAAAACATTGCAAGAGTGAGAAATCCCAACCCCAGGACTGGGCAATTGTGAATTATTCTATGAGAGAGATGATAGACATAGTCTTGAAGTAACCATTTTCTTACCAACTCTGCCTGCTGGGCTTTCAGTGTGCTTGCAGTATGTGGTCTCCATTGCCCACCAGAAATTCCAGGAGGAGTGAAAATGCGCCCACCACTGTGGTTTCCTTCTGCACCATCAACAGTAGAGCCACCAGTTTCTCCAAGCTTTGCACCAGTAGCTGCAAAAGGTTGACTTTGAGCACCCAGAGAGCTTGCTGATTCCTGTGAAAGACCAGTTCCTAGTCTATCCTCACCACCAACCAACCCCAACCTCTTATTCAAATCCAACACAGGAGGAGAGGCACCTGAATGTAGATTGGAGCCTAGAGAGCCCCCAGCAATCCCAAGAGACACATGGGGTGGTGAGTGGATAGAAACTCCTGAACCTCTACTCACACTTCTGACCAAGTCTCCATCAGTAATGCTGGGTCCAGTTCTATACCCTGTTATACCTCCTTGCTCCTCATTGGTCCTTCCAAGCAAGCTCACTGCAGTGTGCTCTAGAGTAGTTGCCGTACTCGATGGTTTTACAGGAAGCAGCCTTACTGCTGCAGCACTTGGAAGGATACCCAAATTGGTAGGGTTGCCTGATCCATGAGATGGAGTTGTTGCTGTCATTGAAGCTACTGCTGTTGCTGCACCTGGCCCTATGTCTTGAGGACCAGGAATCAATCCACTTGAAGGAGAGTTTCCCAACAGAGGGACAGAAGGTGTTTGAGCCCTTGGTGACTCAGCAGATGCTTCGGAGGTTGCACTGTCTTCAAGTATCTGGGACTGTGAAGATGGTGATGCTGGTGGTGATGCCCCAACCCCAACTATTGCAGATGCTACAACCTGCAGAATGCCATTTTGTTAGGTAATCCTGAACTATTATGACCAATTAGAATCCAGACAATGTTCCCTTGGAATTGTGCAGGTTCAAAAGTACAGGCTTGTAACTCAATTATCTTTTTGGGCTCCAAGAGACAGTAAGAAGAAATAATGGTTCAAGCAGGAGAGAAAACTCTCTGGTTCACTGATGCCAAAAGTGGGATACAACTATGGGCAATACGGTTTCAGTGAGCTGACAGCTGCAATCAGAACCTATGATGCAGCAGTTCATTGATCTTATGCCAATACTTACAGAATATTGTACAATTGGCAAAGTAATGGAAGCATGGAGTACATGTGAGGCTGTGATACAGAACAACACCTCATATGCAAAACCAATCACTCACTCATGACTCCATATCCAATTTGCATGATTTGTACTACAATCAAGAGAAGATTGGGTGAGCTCTAGGAAGGTACCTTTTCTTTGACAACAATAGCAGGGGGCACAATTGGAGTAGCATCCAAATTCTCCAGAGCTTCAAGCTTATCAAGTGGAAGCGATTGATAAATCTCATCCACATCTGCAAACTCCTCAAAGTTATCCTGAACAGGAACAAAATGCCACACAATTCCTCATAAGAGAATTGGGTCAAAAATAAGTGTGCACAACATCCCGGAAGGCAGTTTCTAGCAGCATAAGGTTGCACATGGTCTGATGGAGAGCTCACATCTTCTTAGAATCAGATTAAGTAGGACAAAAAAAAAAAAAGAGAGAGCTACCTGGTTGCGCTCAACGTAATCCTCAACAAAATCCTTCACATCATTGACCTGCTCAGGGCTCAATTCATCATTGTCTAAAAGCCTCAGGATGAGTTCAAGCTTCTGAATGTGCAGCTTGTGCCGTGTTATCAAATCCTCCAAGTGTGTCTGCCCCACCCATTGAGGCACATGCAGATGAAACCCAAACCTGAATGATCTACTCTCTGAGAGAAGACTCACACACAGGACTTGAAAGGATTCAGGCAGAATATAAATTGATTGCTTATCCTTGTGCCATGGACAGAAGACTAATATGTCACCTAACACTATATTGTACATGATGCCCTAGTAGGAGTTCAACTTGGAGAGTTTGTTACTTGAAACCTGAGAGACAAGTACCTCAGGCAAATTGCTCAAAAAAAGTTCAAAAGGGATTTTCATCCTACTGCAGAAGACCCAGGAACATTTCAACAGCTTAGAAACATCTTCAACAATTACTTCAAGGGGTTCTTAAGTCTAATAGGGAGCTATTCAAAGCTCACTTTGTCCTCAGAGATCATGCCAGAGATATCAAACAGAAATCATTTCCTTATTAAGCTAAACTATGGTTCGATTTCATTGAAACTTCGAAGAGTAACATTTCTCCTCATCAGACTAATTACAGTCACTGTTTGAGCAAGGACGAATTATTCTGAGCTACAAAGCCTTAAAAGGACATATAACACTGACAATTGACAACTCCAAATTTGGCAGAATCTGAAGTACTGAAATCCACAACAGCTTAGAAAATGTTACCAAGCGTGGAGGGCGAGCCTTCCCCTTCTTGACTTGAAGACCCTCCATCTCAGCTTCACATGAATCAATTTGTGATTCCAACTCGCTGACCTATGACACAAGAATAAAGTCCCATCAGAAGTTGTCTAAACCAAATGTGTTTTTCACAGTAGGTCAGTTATATGCCAAGATTTCCATGTTGACCATCATCCTTTCGATTGCATTTTGTGTTGGAGGAGTTCTGAAATACTTCCTCCTCTGAAGAAGTAGCCAGGCAGGAACAGTGTCAAAGGCTGGCCAAACAAATGACAAAATATTTCCTAATCGAAGATCCAAAGCATATGAGATGGTATCCTGAGGTGTCTAAAAAGGTGTGCTTCCAGCAACTGTAAATATCTCTCATAAGAATTGAGAAATTTCCATTCCAGCAACTGTAAAATGTAGTCTCCAAACAACAGAAAGTCAAACAAGAGAAAAGGGCATTGAGCTGCTATACCATATTATTCAACCAATCTCGTGACTCCCCTTTAGCTTTCTCCTTTGGATCCTGCAACCACAATCAATTAATGCCAACAGGTGTGAAAATCAAACCTACCCACCCACAACAGTATGGAAATCATATTGATAAAGAATATATAATTCATATTCAAAAAGGATCACAAGGGGAAAAAAACCATACTGTTTTTGGTTGCTGGCCTAGGCCTTCTTTGGAAAATGCTTTTGTCTTGGTTTCCTTCTCACACACTTTGAACCTCTCCATCTCCCTTTCTATGAGTTTTCGAGCATCGAGTAGCGACTACACAGACCCAGAAAACACATAAAATGTCAGGAATCCTTCTCAAACGCTCTGGAGCTCAACTTTTACATGTTAGCTTGGATTTGATTTGTAGCTTCAATAGGAAGGATATCCTTGTCCTTTTGAACCATGAACAAAGGAAGAAGAGGACCGGAAGAAACAACGAAAGAAAGAACACCACCTTCTTGTCCTTGATCTCACTGGATTGGATCCATGTCTTGATCTGATCCCTATAGCGTTGCAGCTTCTTAATCTCTTTCTTCAGGTCAGCCTCAAACTTCTCCTTTTGGTTTGCATTCTCAGTATCATACACCTGTGTTATCAAGCTCAAATCAAGGGCATTGTCACCACAGGCCATAATTGCAATCACAAAAGTCCTCAAAAACCTGCAACAAGTACAGCTGAGGAAACAACTCCAGATTGTAGAAGTCAATCACCACACAACACTCCATAGAGAGCGACCTTGCAATCCCAAAACATCAAAGAAAATTCACCAAAACAGCAGCAGTAACAGGTCTTCAGTCCAGATCGCACAGCAGCAGATCTCCATTACTTCAATCTTCAGCTCTAATGCAGTTTACAAGAAGTGAAGGAATTCACAAGAATTCACCAAGATAGCATCTGATCTGATTTTGAAAAACATCTCTCAATTGAAAAAAGAACCATGATCCCATTCCTGTTCAGTCTGCCATTATATCAAGCATGGGTTTTACTTCCATGGCATTGTCTGAGCTCATATGCAGGAGATCTTGCCACCGTTTCTTCGAGCAAGCTATTATATAAACCCTTAAAAGGCCAGCGAGAGACAGAAACAAACGAGCGCACCTTATTCCAGATGCTGTCGAACACATCCACGCCCTCTTGTACCTTCTTCAGCACCCTGTCAATCTCGCCTTGAAGCTTTCGCGTCGCCCCCATGACTCCCCTTAAAGATTCACAAACTCCTTCCCCTTCACACTTCCAACCACCTTTTCCCAACACCCTCCCGCAAAGCTTAGACCACGCAAAAGGATGACGACTCCTTCAGCGCCTTCAATCCCTTTCCGTGCTCATCGTCCATCTCCTCCCCACCCCACCTTTCTTCGCGATCGAGCTTCCGAAAGCTTCAATCACCTCGACACTCGCTCTCCAACACCACCAAGTCAACAATTCCGAAGCTCCGAAACCCTTTCCAAATTGCACCGCTTTAGGCAATCTTTAGCTCTTCCGAAAGCGTGGAACTTGAGTGATTCAATTCCTGCGCCTTCTCAATCATGCGTGAAAGATCACACGGCCAATTTTGAGGTCCAAAGAAACTCGATCCGAGTCTACAAACACGGACGCGGGATCATCAAACCCTAATGGGCTTCGAGACCTAATTCTACGTCTTCAAAGGAGAGTTCCTTTCCCTTACTTTGGATGAATGAGTTTCGTCTATAAGGCGAGGCAACTCGTTTCAAAACATTCATCTATTGGACTGTACCTATAAAAACTCTTTATCTACACTCCAATAAAACTCTTTTATTTTTGTGGATCAATTTCAACATAATATCAAATTGTAGTTTGTGCTATTGTGATGGGAAAAATCAATTGAATTTTGTGAGAGTTAAGTTCAATTTGAATGAAAATATTAAACGACATTGCATGCAACTTGAATGGAATTGAATAAAATTTAATTCAAATAGATTCAATTCAATTCAAATAAATTGAATGGAATTGAGTAAAATTGGATTCAAATAAATTGAATGGAAATTTAATTTTGTTGAACTCAAATTTTATTAAATTTAACTCAATTTTAATTGAATTTTCATTCAATTAAAGAATAATAAGATGCAAATTGGTCTAGAAGATATTTAAAATATTTTCATGAAACTTGGTGTTGAAAAAAAAAGCAATTTTTCAACAGAACACCTTTCCATTTCTCTTTGCTTATGAATTTGCTTAGGAATTGACTAAACAAATTCCAATTTGGAACTATCATCCCAAAATGGACAACTTATGGAACCTAAAGTTGATATATTTAAACCAACTCATATGAATCTTTGTCAATTGAAAGCTTCAAATTTTGATTTATAAAAAAAATTGGATGAAAAAAATATTGAATTTTGTATATCTTTAACTTTTAATTGAGATTTGACAAAAACAATCCCAATCCAAAAAATGGACTAACCCCCACAAATGGGATTGAAAGTCATGCAAAATGTTGGAATTTTCAAATTTTGATTAAAATCTCAAAAACAATCCCAATCCAAAACATGGACTAGCCCCCACAAAATGTGACTAAAAATCATGCAACATTTTACAATTTTGAAAATCTAATTAATGGAGTTGTAGAGGATTTCAAGTTGAATGCTTCAACAATTTTTTTTGAAAAAATAAGAAATGAAAAATTGTTACAATTGAAAGTTTAGATTTTTAGGTTTGGGCAATTTCAAAATTGTAAGTTTTTGGAGACTTTGATCAAGATTATGTGTTTTAATTACTATAAAAAATTGGTGATGGATAGAAGGCATGCATACGAATCACATGGAAAAAAAACTATCCAAAATTGAATTGAAATGAATGAATAATGAATGCTCAAAATTGGCCATCCCAGAAAAGTTTAGAAAAAATCATTTATTTTCTTTTTTTGGAGACAAACAAAAACTTTGGACAATTTGGGATTGTCATTTGGAATGGCACTCCATCATTTGAATCAGTTCTTATTTTTAAAATGTTGAAAAACATTAAAATTATTTTTAAATCATACCCAATTCAACTTTTATTTTATATCTTATTATTTTTATCACCCCCACTTTTTTATTATCCATAAAATCCCAAGCAAACTTCACCAAACACCAAAACTCACCATCAAATTATTATGATTAACATTTAATCATCACAAACTTCCCATCCCATAATTAGAAAATAAAAATGATGTGAAAATCAATTTTTCATGGATTTTTATTTTTTGAACACAAATGTTGTGTGGTAAAAACATGTATACTGCACATATAAGTAAGATACAATATTTTTATGTGTATATTCATGAGAATATGTGAATTTTCATGTTGTGTGTTTCTATGTTGGCATTTATAACCATTGTTATCATGACACATATAACACTTAACATAGAAATACCTTGAATGATACAACATATCCAAAGTCAAAAACTATAACTCACTTAAAACAAATAAGAATCCAAACCTAAAAAACACAAGACAAAATTTAACAAAAATTGTGCAATTTTTTTTTGCATAACATAAAAAAACTACAACAACAAAACATGTGTGTTTTGAATTTTTTGTGATTTGAAAATGCATAACCTAGGATTTTATCCCATCAACAAAAATATCTCAAACTTTATTCACACATGAACTAATTCAAAATAAAACCCAAATAATTATGTTAATTTAATTTATCCCTAATTAATTGGGACCCAATTCAACAACTAAATTAACACACTCAATAATGTGAATGTTTATGAAAATATTTCATCATATTTATACATGAAATCATACACACTTTAAACACACAGCATCCATGTGCAAAAAATATGAATTCATGAAAAAACAATTTTTGCATAATTTCCATTACTGAATAGTGGGATGAAATATTTGAATGTTAAGAAAGGTCCCATCACATTGTGTGATGTTCTCTCTTGCATATGGGTAGCAAAAAGGCACATATGCCCAAACAATTGGGGGGCATGAGTTTGATAAAGAGAACACATCATTTCAAACACACCCATGTTTCTACATAAATAAAGTATTTATTGGAATCAATAAACCACGCATTTACCTTCTAATGTGTGGGGTAGAATGTTCATAATAATCATTTTTTTAAAAAGGTGCAATATCAAATATTTTCAAATTATTTTGTTGCAATTTTTTTTTTCATTAAAGGCAAAAGGAAGGGGCCTAAGGTAACAAATGCCATATATTTGAATGGCAAAGGCAAGCATCATTGTAAGATGGACCAAGAAAAAATTCATTTTTTTGATATGTCCTTCTTTGACATACAATGTTTAATTTAAACATTAATGACAATTTCAAGTTAAAGATTTTGTGATAGGTAATCATCTTGCAAAATTTGAATATAATTTATTATTTCACTTGGGTGAATGGTCACATTGTGATGTGAATTTTTTTTGGCTTAGTTTACAAAATAAAAGCCTTGGTGAAACAAAAGTTTTTATTCAATGTTTGATAGTTTACATATAATTATGTTAATTACTATGGTTACATCTGTAAATAGTATAATTCACATTTATTTTATTTCATATGACGTGATTGTGGCATGGACGGTGTGCTTGAGGTGGCATTGATTGACAAAGCAAAAGACATAAACATCTTGTTACAAAAGGAATCTATTGTTGGTTTGGTTGGAATGGGCAGAATTAGGAAGACCACTTTGTGCAAAAAATTATATCATTTGTTTCACAACCAATATGACAAATCTAGTTTTTTGGAAGATGTGAAATCAAAGGACAGTATCAATGATGTCATAAAACAACTCCTACATGATTTGTGTGGCAAAAGGTTATGCAAGGATGAAAATGTGAATAAAAAAGACCTTGACCAAATTAGGCTATGTATAATATTGGAGAAAGTGTTAGTGGTGGTGGATGATGTTGGTAAGGCAGAAAACCTTGCATTCTTACAACTTCTCATTGATAAGGCTACCATGAATGCAACTTTGAAAAGCAAAGTACTTGTGAATTGTCGAAATTGGCAAATTTCGAAATCTCATGTAAATGAGGATGGAAAAGTGGTACTGAAATCTTTGGAAGAAGAGTAAGCAAAGGAATTATTTATGTTCCATGCATTTAGTAATGCAAATCATGTTCCAACAAAAGATTTCAAATATATATGTATGAAGATTATAAAAACTTGTGGAGGGTTCCCTTTAAGTCTTAAAGTATTGGGTTTTTTTTTATGCAATATTAAAGAATTGGAAATGTGGGAAGGTGCCTTAAGCAAATTGAAATGTGGGCAAAGTTTCACGGGGGGCAATGATAATGAAGAGCTTTTGAGTGTATTGAAGGTTTTTTATGACCACTTGGATAAGTAAAATCAAAACATGTTTTTGGATATTACTTGTATTTTGGGTGGTTTGAAAATAAATATAATTTGTCGAGTGTGGAGTGGAGATTATTTAAACACAAAATTTGAATTACAAAATTTACAACATAGATCTTTAGTTCAATGGCCAAAAGATGGAATCTTGTACATACATGAAGAATTATGAAACATGGGTCAAAATATTACAATGGAACTTCCAATTCTAAATTGATTTATATGGAAATCAAATAAATCAAATTTTTTTTTACAAAAAGATGAAGTTGTCACCATACTATTTCAATCCTATAATTTTATTTTGATTTCCTATGAATTTTTTTGATGTCCAAAACCAAATGTTTTAACTTTGAATCTTGATTTTATAAGTACATGTTTTTCTAATAAAAATTGGCATTAGGATGAAATGTTGTTTTATATTAACAATTCTTTTGTTTTCATTTCATGTAATAGGTGGTGGAAAATTTAAAGGGCATCTCATTGAAAAAAATGTGTCAATTTGCCTACATTGTCCCCAAGTTGACTCACAAGGATTTTGCAGCTTTAGGTTGGTTGACCTAACAGAAGCTTCACCAACTATAGTGGAAAATTGCATCCAAGGGCGAAATTTGAATAACATTAAATGGTTGTGCCTCAAAAAATGCACAATTTGAAAGTTGCCAAGTAATTTGTTTTATTGTTTACAATTACAAATACTTGATTTGGCGCCAAAATTTAGAAAACATACCTTCATCTATTGGCTAATTGAATGCACTCCAAGAATTCGATTTATCAAGGTGTTCCCACTTGAAATAACTACCTTCATATATTGGCCAATTGAATGCACTTTAATGGTTTCATTTGTCAAGGTGTGCTAACTTGAAATAACTACTTTCATCTATTGGCCAATTGAATGCACTCCAATAATTTGATTTGTGAAAGTGTTTTGAGTTGAAAAAACTACCTTCATCTATTGACCAATTGAATGCATTCTAAATGCTCCACTTGTCATGTTGTTGCGAGTTGAAAAAATTACCTTCGTCTATTGGCCAATTGAATGCACTCCAAGTGCTCCACTTGTCATGTTGTTGTGAGTTGGAAGAACTATCTTCATATATTCACCAATTGAATGCATTCTAAGTGCTCCACTTGTCATGTTGTTACGAGTTGAAAGAACTATTTTCGTCTATTGGCCAATTGAATGCATTCCAAGTGCTCCATTTGTCATATTGTTACAAGTTGAAAGAATTACCTTCATCTATTGGTCAATTGAATGCCCTCCAAAAGCTTGATTTGTCATGGTGTTGTAACTTGACAAAATTACTTTCATCTATTGGCCAATTGAATGCACTTCAAAATCTTGATTTGAATGGGTGTTTTGAGTTGAAAGAACTACCTTCATCTATTGGCCAATTGAATGCATTTTCCAAAAGCTTGATTTGAATGGGTGTTGCAACTTGAAAAAACTATCTTCATCTATTGACCAATTAAATGCACTCCAAATGTTTTTTTTGGTTTGTGAGTGTCCCAACTTAAAATATAACTACCTTCATCTATTGGCTAATTGAATGCAATCCAAATCTTTATTTATAAAACTTCTTTAACTTAAGAGCATCATGAAAGAAGTACATTCATCTATTGGTTAATTGAATGCATTTAAAGTGCTACATTTATCAAAATGTTCCAACTTGAAATAACTATTTTCTTCTATTGGCCAATAGTACAATCCCAAAGTTTCATTTGTTAAGGTGTTCCAATTTGAAAGAACAACTTCCATTTATTGGTCATTGAATGCATTTGAAAATCTTGATTTGTGTGAATGCTTGAACTTGCAGGAATTACTTACATGTACATTCACCAATTAAATGCACTCCAAATAATTTAGTTGTGGGAATGTACGAACTTGGAATAATTACTTATGTTTGTTGGCCAATTTGATGCATTAAAAGAATTTAATTTGTTAAGGTGTTTCAATTTGAAAGAATTACCTTCATCTATTATCGATTAAATCATTATTACAAAACCCCTCTTTTTCAACCAACCCACCTTTGACTTGACGTCATTTTCAATTACATTTCAATTGTAATTTTTTGAATATTTAAAAGCATTATTCACAATTGCCAAGTAAATTGAGTTGCCTACTCTTTTGGTGGACAAATGAAAGCAAAACCCAACTCTTTTGGAGTTAATGGAATATTCTTAACACCCACATGGTCTACAATTGAATTTTAGTTGAAATGTTGACTTGGAAAATTACACACTCTATAATCAAACCTCTTAGGGTGGTGTGTCAACTAAGAAAGTCCCACGTTCAACTATTTTGGTCAATTACAAAACATAGTGATGCATGATAGATCACACATGGATGGATGACATTGAGATTGGGATTAATGTCTTTGTTGCAAGTGCTCAATAGGATTGTCTTTCGACTACAACTACAAGTTAAAAGGCAAAAAACAAATGTTGGGCACTCTTACATACTATGTCAACACTTCAATTGCAAATGCTACTTAGTAAACATGCTCTGCAAACATTGGTATGCATGGTTTTGGTTTTAAGAAACAAATATTTATTGAGGTTGTCAAAGCCACAATGATGAAAATATATTCTTTCTCTTTGAAAGACCCTAATAGTTAAATTTTGAAAACTATAAAGTTAATTGATGATTTGTTAAAAACATTCAAATCCTAGGTTCCATGATAGATGGTGGGCAAAAATGATTCAACTTCCAAGAAAACATTATTCCCATTAGGATGTGACCTTTCACCCAACTTCATATTTAAAAAAATTTGGCATTGAGTACAAATATAATAAAACTAGTTTTCTTTATACTTCAATGCATGAGAAAATATATAAGGACAAGGATAGCTTGATGCCCAAGAAAAGAAATGACCTTTCCATTAGTAAAAGCATTTTCACAGTAGAAAAATGCTAAAATGTAATCAAATGATTTGTAACTACATGTGATTAATTATTGTTGACAACTAACATTGGTTACATTTGCGACTGAAAATCATATCACAATTTTTTTGGTCACGTGTATGACTATGTTGCAACTAATTGTAGGTTTTCCATTGTTCCAATGGAATGACTTTTCACATTATTTTCATCTTAGAAGGCCTTTGTATGGCCTATTAGTTGCAAAAGTGACAAAAAAATGGTAACTAATACTTATTTATACATTAAGTTATGTATGTTACTAATTTTGTATAGGGTAACTCATTTGTTTTATGTTTTGGTGACTAACAATTATGTATAGTAAGCCTTATGTATACATTATGTGCTCCACATTCATAATGGTATATATATGTATTATTTTTGTGGATTAGTTAGGCATGGTTTGAAAAACATGTTATTGTATATTAGCCTCATATTAAGGTATATGTAAAAGTGACAATACATCAAACATCCCTAGGTGTATAAAAAACAAGTACAATAATTATTGTAGAATTATTGTAATTAATTTAATTACATAAAAAGTTATAAATAATTATAAAGAATCAAATTCTTTAGAACTTAAAATTTATAATTAAAATCCATATTCAATCTTTTTACATTAATCATAATGTAATTCCAGTATTTAATGTAATTATCATCATTAGTCTCAAATTAATATATCTATTATTTATAATTACTTATTTAATTATTCTTCCAACATAAAAATTTACCCTAATTAGTAAATTTTTTAAATGTTAAAAATTCATTAAAATTTTATATAATATGTAATTGCACTAAATAATAATATTTATAATCTAAATTAAGATTTACAATTCTTATGGTAATTTTACTATAATGTGAATAATTAATGTACTTATTACAACTCAAATAATTCAATTATAGTAGATTATTATATGTAAACCTATAATATTTTATTGAAAATGAATAATTATTACTACAACATTATTTTTACATTATTTTTAATATTTTTACACAATAATAAAAATCTATAAAAATTATAGAAAAATTATTTATTATAAAACCATGTTATTTACAGTAATTAATTAATTATTTAATATTATTATCATGAATAATTATATAATATTTAAACTATTTGTACATTCTAAATTATAATTAAACTAGGATCTTTTTTTTTTGCAATGATTATACTATAATTACACTAATGAATGTAGTTATTATAAATTTTTGTATTTATAACTTAAAATTACTTAGTCGCACTTAACAATTACTATAAATACAAAATATTCACATTAGTTATTCATATTTTTGTAGTAAACAAAAATTAATTACTGTAATTATAATAATTTAATGAAAGTTCATGACTATATGTTTGGTGTATATTTTTTGAATTTCATCATTATGTGCATATTCTTATTCAAATTGGAAATTTTCATTTCTAAACCTTTTTGTCACATTGATGATTTCACAATATGTTTATGACATTTGAATAGAATACAATATGTAGAAAATCAAATGTGATGAAAAATGAGCCACCTTGTCTTTCAACTACCCCACATGTCATCTTTGTGGATTGTGATTTAGTTGTAATAATTTATTGACAACCTCTTTTGAGCATACCTATCACCCTTGATGTATAGGAGAATACACAACTTTGTCTCGTTGTGTTGTTCCTTTTTGTAATGCCATCTTTATTACAAATCAGTGTGCAACTAGTTGACTATGAATACTTAATATTTGTAGAGTATTGTTCATATTTTAAATACATAAACATGGATGTTGGGGTCTGGGGATCATTTGAGCTTAAAGTTGTTATAGTAAATTGCAGTCCTAGTTCTCCAGAATAAGCTTAAGTCATTAAGACATTTGCCATACTTGTGGATTGTCCTCTTGGTTGTTACAAACTTATTATGGGTTTTAGTTCCTATTTGTTGCTTGATATGTGGCCAAAATGTTGTGATTGAGATTCTGTGATGTTGTTGCTCTGGATGCAATGATTTTTGGGGTATGTGAAATTTGAGCAAGGGCAGAAGGTGTTATAATATTTGGACTATGAGGATCACATCATTTTCATGGTAATTATGAATATGTGCTTATGACACATAAGGTGTACAAATGCATGTGATGCATCAAAATATTAGGCATGAGACATGGTGAACACCATAATTATTGCAAGGAAATCACTAATGTGTGTAATGTTTCATTCATATTATTTTTTCAGGTAACGCAAATTGTTTTATGACTTGGCAACATGGATCTACCATTGCCCTTGTCTTCACAACACCATGATTTAATAATTCTATTGTCAATTCCATGTGTCTGGAGTCTATTTTAACTTTTATATCCCTCATTGGTCATTGACTTTCTCATTTTGTAACATCCAAGTGATGGACTTAATCAAGCACACATCTAGATGTAACTAATAATATGCAACTTTACATTTATGTGCAAATTTGCTGACACCTCTTGTGATCCTTTCAGAGGTAAATATTCATCCCTAACTTTTTCTTGTAGCCATTTTAGATACATGATAGTTTTTTTTTTCCAAAAATAACTTTTAATTCAATCAATGCAAGTATACCTAAAATTTTATCTAGGTATGCCAATTTTACTCAAATGGAGTCATTGCTAGTATTGTTGTTTTATTGTGGAAGAGGTTGCGATTGACCCAAAGAGGAAATTGGCACAAGCTTTCACAAAACTTGTATATTTTTAAAGAATTTTTTCCCCCTTCTATCATCTTTGTTGCCAAAAGAGTCTTTGGTTGAACTAAGGAGAACCGATTGGCTTAAGCTTCCACATATTTTTTATGTTTTTTTTTCATCCTCCTTTTGTTTATTGCTACTCTTGCCATCTTTGCTATCAAAGGGGCTCTGGTCAAGCTAAAGAAGTGGGTTGATGTAAGATACAATACATTTGAACATTTTTGTTTTCCCTCTTCTTGGTAATTTGTTTGTTGTTGCTCCATCTCCATTGCCACAAGTGTTATGGCTAAGTTGATCAAACAATCCCGTAAGTTTTGATGTGTTTTCTTTTACTTGGTTTTGTTTTATTTTGCTTTGTTTGTCATCTATTTGTCGCTGCTCCTACCATCTCAAAATGGGTAGGTTGTGAGTGAGTTGAGGAAGTGGGTGATGTTGATGATCAATTTTGATATGTATATATTTGAATCACTTTTAACATAGTTGCAATGCATTTTGAGAGTTGGAATGTGTTCATGTGAAATGGATAGTAAGGATACAAGGACTACCAAATGAACATAATTGAACCTTATGTCGTATATAGACAAGGGCAACAAAATATTGTCGATGCACATTTCAAATGTTCAATTCAAGAGGTGAAATCAATTAACCCTTCACATGAGGTATCCATGAGGAAAAATCTTGGTAGTTTTATCTTTATTACTCACGAGATATTCAACAACCAAATCCTTTACTCTAAAGCTTAAATTTCAAACCTTTAGCAAATAGATGGATGACATAATTTTCATCCCTACTAGAGCATCCACATTCAAATCATGTTGACAAATGGCAAATGATGGAAAGGAGAGGACACACATGATGATTGTCAAATTTGGTGCATTCCTTTGACCATTACTAGGAAAAGTTGACGAGAATTCAGATCTACCTTGGGTGAAACACAAATTCACCGAGCATTTTCATTGGGAAGAAAAACATAATGATAGAAAATGTTAATAACCTTTCAAAAAAATAACCTTTCAGTCATTTCTCTTAGTGAAATGTGACATTTCAAAATACAAATCAACCTTCTTCCATTTGGGGTTGATCCTAATTTGATTAGGAAAGACACTTTCCACTTTTGTAAGGTTCCTAGAATTTTAAATTTTTTTTAAAGTGATGAGTTTGGATAGAGTTTTAGATCTAGTTTGTTTTCAAATTTTCCATGTTCCAAGTTTCTTGTGTAAAGTAAAGTCCTAAAATAAGGGCATTCTCAAAATAAGGGGTCTAGGATGAGGCAATAGCCAAGTTGAGCCCCACATTTTGGGAATGTCCCCCACCCATGGGCTTTACCTACCATAAAACATGAACCAAAATTTATCATGAACCAAATTTACATAGGTCATGAGGCATAGGAGTGAGAGGGATATTATGCTTACTTTTAGGTGTAATAACCCTCCCACTTTTGAGTAGAACACATAATATCCCTCCCATTTTTGAGGAGGGAAGTTGATGCGATATAAAGTGCCCTCCAAATGCATTAGAAATTTTCTTGGAGTACTCTATGTAAATGTAAATGCCAAGGCTTATAAAACCACTAGGGTATATTGGAAAGAGGGTGGTAAACTCCTTAGGAATGTATATGCAGGAGGGTGACAAACTCATCATAAATGTAATGCAAAATCTTACAAAACCACCAAGGTATGAAAAGAAGGTGGTGAAGTCTTCATAAATGTAAATGCCAAGTGGTACAAAACCACCAAGGTATGAAAATGTGTGTGAAACTCCCCATCAAATATATAAATGCCAAGAAGTTTTGTGATAGGAAATAGGTTTCATGCATAAGTAGGTAGGTAGGAAAATAATAACTATTAGGTAAGTAGATGGTTTATTTATACATATGTAAAGGTTGTTTTTACTACCTACCTATTAAAAGCCTGCTTGCGGGTTGTTAGTAGGAAGGTAGGGAAAAAAAAAACAACAACTGAGGTAACCACCATGGTTAGCTAAGGAATTGAAACCCAATAGAAAATTATTTCATGACCACTTATTATTCATCCTTCATGGTGCATTGGTGGGTTCATTGTGGCCGGGAAGGTAAGGAAGCACCAAGCATGAACAACCATAGAAGGTGTAAGTTGTTAGTTAATCTAGTACATTAAAATTATTTGTTCTAATGATGCAACAGTAATGGCATTCGACATTGTTACAAATAATGCAATCTTCGTTTGGGAAGAAGATGACGATTTGCATTTGGGAAGGATTGATCATCAATAGATGGATTTGTCATCCCACATGAATTACATTTTATTTTTTCTTCTATTGACTATGCTTAAGTCTAATGTTGTGAGGATAAGGATGCAAGTAATAGGCTTATCCACAAGCTTGCCTAAATCTTTTGTGCAAGAGGAGCTCATGACTTGAAAAACCTCTAGAACTTGTCTTTCAAGAATTTTATTTTTTTCCTTCTTGGACTTCCAATAAAAAAAACCCAAGGTTTGATTTGAGTGTTAGAATTTAGACACGAAGTATGGAGGAGTAAGCTTTGAGTGTAGCTCTAGAGGACCTAAGGAAAGGCCGATGCATTGTAATTATGGACATAAAATCCAAGGAGGCTGAAATTGACCTTTTCTTCCCATCAACTTTTCTTTCTCCTCTTTCTTTGAGAACTATAATGATTAAAACAGGAGGGGAGTTATACATCTCTATGGTTCATGAGGTCACTTCTACCTTTGGTTTCCCTTTCATTAGAGAGGTACCCATTACCCACCCACAACTCCTGTTTTTTTTTTTTTTTCAACAAACTCTCATCATTTCCACTTTTTAAACTTTTGTAGAATTAGTTGGGAGCTTGGTTTTTAGCAAAAAATTTAGAGTAATTATCTAGCTGAGGTTCTTGTAGTTTTGTTTGGTTTGTTTAATGAGGAGTTGTTATGACAACATTGAGATAGTTCTATACCCAATTGAGAGACATTGAGGTTTCGAGACAAAACATGTCAAACTTAAGAATCTATAAACAAGCTTACAAAGCACCAAATAATAATGCAACATCAGTATCCATCCATGAGAACTTTAAACCCTAATCAATTGATATTGTACTATCTCAATGTTTGAAAAAAACACTAGCCAAACATTACTTTGAGGATTTTAGTCATTAATTCCAACCAATTGTGGCAAGCAAGGAAAACAAGAAAAAGTATTTGGAAGCTAGAAACTATGGCCCCTTTGGGTAATATTAGCTTAAACAAGATACTCGAAAAAATTACACTTATGTTCATGAAGCAAAACTATGGACATGCATTTGAACTAATCAAAGGGTGTTTTGTTTTGACATGTACTGGGCACTACAAACTTAATGGAGAAGTATTTAATATTAATGCACCTCGAAACTCCTTGAAAGATTCAAATGCGAATCCGAAGGTGAAAACAATGGAAGAAGGAATTACGGTACGTTCCTTAATTCGTAACACTTTGGAAGTAAGAGGGGCGTGTTAGAGCTTCGGGATGAAGATTAGGACGAGTGACAAGCAGGTCAACTATTCACACAAACCAAACAACAAGTTAGTTAGTGCATGGTTGGAATACTTTTGGTGCATGGATGAACCACATGCATACATGGACTCACAAGACTCACCATGGCCCGGACTTGGGAGAAACCACCACCTTCCCCCTTATATTATTCTTTGTGATTAGTCATGGGGGTTGCCTTCAAATGTCATTTTTCTTAAGACTCTCAAGTTGAGAGTCCTGAAATTCTCGAAAATAAAAGTCTCGATACTTTGGAAGCCCATATCTTCTTGTGTAAACCTCCTATTGAGGTGAAGCTTGAAGCAAAGTTATAGCCCTCATCAAGATCTTTCCAACAATATGTGACATGCCACCTACACATGTATTTGAGGGCGCTTCTCGAATTTTAATGGTCAATAGTCAAATTGGCACTTTGATTCTCAACCCTTCTCTTGGCCATAACTTATGTTTTAAGTACTCAAATGGGTCATGCGAGCCCATTTTAGACATCTATATTTCAATAAAGTTCCAATGGTATAAGGAGTTCTTTAACCCAATGAATTTTGACCTCTAATTTTTTTTTTGAAAATTTGGGATTCCACAAATATTTTAACTCCCAAAGTGGGAGTCCATTTGGGAGTGTGTGGGTTCATTCCCTCAAACTCTCTCACACTCCTAGGAATGCAAATGTGATTCCCGGGTTGCATTTTTGGCCTGTACATTTCCATGCCTTTGCTTTGGTTGTGAGCCCAAAGTTAAGGTCATGACAAATATTGTAGCACATGTGAAAGGAAAATAAGCAAATGTGCCAAAGCTCATGCTCAATGGGATTTTCACTTGATCACAAGACTTGAAAATTAGTGCCCTTTATGTGGAGAGAAGTTTCACATGTTGTCAAGTTTCAGAGCTTCAACAAAAGGTTGTGAACTTCAAAAATGAGGTTGACAAATAAGAAGCAACTAGGTTGTTTTGTGAGGAGTTTCATACCATAGGCCGCATCTTTTTGTACATTGAGAATGCGAGTGGTCGACAAGTGCGAAATGGACACACAAAACTTTCAATGGTTTTTACAAAATTAATAGGCATTATTCCTACTCTAGTATGTCAAAATCCTTTCTATAAAACCTCAAGCATATTCCCTTTTTTAATATCACAACAATGTTGTTTGGTTGTTTCATGGGCTTGTTGATGGTGTATACTAATTTCAATTTCTTTTGAATTGAATATGACAAGTAGGGTCATTTCATAATGAACTTGGTTGGGCCTTTTCACAATCCACAGGAATTTACAATTTGATTTGAATTCTACTAATTTACAAATGTCAGCTAAACATATAAATGTTTTAGGACCTTGAACCTTGAAACTTTTCTCAATGCCAAATTACTTTTAATAGGGAGTTGGGTGAAAGGTCACATCTTGATGTGAATAATGTTGTTTTGGAAGCTAAATCATTTTTACCCACCATCTATCATGGGACTTGTGATTTGAATGTTTTTGACAAGTCATTAATTAACTTGATAGTTTTAAAATTTTAACTATTGGGGTTTTTAAAAAAGAAGGAACATATTTGTGTCATTATGGCTTTGTTGGCTTTGACAACCTCAATAAATGTTTGGTTTTTAAAACCAGAACCGTGCATATATACCAATGTTTGTAAAGCATGGCACAATGGTTGTTGTCATGTTTACTAAGTAACGCTTGCAATTGAGGTGTCAACATAGTATGTAAGAATGCCCAATATTCGTTTTTTGCCTTTCAACTTGTAGGTCATAGTCAAGAGATAGTCTTGATGTGCACTTGCAACAAAGACATTAATCCCAATCTCAATGTCATCCATCCATGTGTGATCTATCATCCATCACTATGTTTTGTAATTGACCAAAGCAATTGAACATAGGACACATTACCCTAAGAGGTTTGAATATAAACTATGTAATATTCCAAGTCAACATTTCAACTATAATTCAATTGTAGACCATGGGGGTGCTAAAAATATTCCATGAACTTCAAAATAGTTCATTTTCACTTTCATTTCTCCACCAAAAGAGTAGGCAACTCAATTTACTTAGCAATTGTGAATAAATTTTAAATATTCAAAAAATTACAATGAAATGTAATCGTAGATGATGTCAAGTCGAACATGAGTTGGTAAAAAAATAGGGGTTTTCTACTAATGATTTAGTTGGCAACATATGAAGGTAATTATCTCAAATTGAAAAACCTTAACAAATTAAGTTCCTTGAATGCATTAAATTGGTTAATAAATGTAAGTAATTCTTAAAAGTTCGTGCAAATTAGTTCACACAACTAAAACTTTTGTAGTGCATTTAATCAGCCAATGTACATGTAAGTAATTCTTGCAAGTTCGAACATTCCCACAAATCAAGATTTTAAAATGCATTCAATGACTAATAGATGAAAACATTTTTTTCAAGTTGGACACTTTGACAAATAAAGCTTTTGGAATGTACCCAATTGACCAATAGATGAAAGTAGTTATTTCAAGTTAGAACACCTTGACAAATGAAGCACTTTGAATGCATTCAATTCACCCATAGATGAATGTGTTTTTTTCACGATGCTTTCAAGTTAGAACACCCTTACAAATTAAGCATTTGGAGTGCATTCAATTGACCAATCGATGAAGGTAACCCATTCAAGTTAGAACACCATGATAAATCAAACATTTGGAGTGCATTCAATTGGCCAATAGATGAAGGTAATTCTTTCAGTTGGAACACGTTGTTAAATTAAGCTTTTGGAACGCATTCAATTGGCCAATAGATGAAGGTAATTCTTTTGGTTGGAACACGTTGTCAAATCAAGCTTTTGGAGCGCATTCAATTGGCCAATAGATGAGGGTAACTCTTTCAGTTGGAACACATTGTCAAATCAAGCTTTTGGAGCGCATTCAATTAGCTAATAGATGAGGGTAACTCTTTCAGTTGGAACACATTGTCAAATCAAGCTTTTGGAGTGCATTCAATTTGCTAATAGATGAAGGTAATTCTTTCAAGTTGAAACACAGTGTTAAATCAAACTTTTGGAGTGCATTCAATTGGCCAATAGATGAAGGTAATTCTTTCAAATTGGAACACCATGACAAATTAAGCTTTTGGAATGCATTTAATTGACCAATAGATAAAGGTAGTTCTTTCAAGTTGGAACACCTTTACAAATCAAATTCTTGGAATATATTCACTTGGCAATTATATGAAAGTAGCTCTTTTAAGTTGGAACACCATGATAAATTAAGCTTTTAGAGTGCATTCAATTGACTAATAGGTGAAGGTAGTTCTTTCAAATTGGAACACCATGATAATCAAGCTTTTGGAATGCATTCAATTGGCCAATAGATGAAGGTAGTTTTTTAAAGTGAAACTAGTCCCACAAAATAAGCTCTTGAAGTGTATTCAATTGATCAATAGATGAAGGTAGTTCTTTCAAGTTGGAACACCATGACAAATCAAGCTTTTGGAGTCCAGTCAATTAGTCAACAAATGAAGGTAATTTTTTCAAGTTTGAACACTATGACAAATCAAACTTTTAAAGTGCATTCAATTGACCAATAGATGAAGGTAGCTCTTTCAACTTGGAACACCTGTTCAAATCAAGCTTTTGGAGTGCATTCAATTGGCCAATAGATGTAGGTAATTTTTGCAAGCTCCGACACCCTTCCAAATCAAATTCTTGGAATGTTTTTAATTGGTCAATAGATGAAAGTAGTTCTTTCAAGTTGGAACACCATGATAAATTAAGCTCTTGGAGTGCATTTAATTGGCTAATAGATAAATATATTTCTTCTAAACTCTTGCATTGTGTTAAATCAATACTTGTAATTGTACAACAATAAAATTAATTATTCGGCAATTTTCGAATCATGCATTTTTTGAGGCACAACCATTTAACATTATTCAAATTTCACCTTTGGATGTAATTTTCCACTATAGTTGGTGTAGCTTTTGTTAAGTCAACCAACCTTAGGTTGCGAAATCCCTTTGAGTCAATTTGGGACAATGTAGGCAAATTGACACATTTTTTCAATGAGATGCCTTCTAAATTTTCCACCACCTATCACATGAAATCAAAACAAAAAGGATTATTAATATTAAAAAAATCATCTTAATGCCAATTTTTATTTTAAAAACATTTATTTATAAAATCAAAAATCAAAATTAAAACATTTGGTTTTGGACATTTTTAAAAATCATGGAAAATCAAAATAAAATTATAGGATCGAAATAATATGGTGACAACCTTATCCTTTTGTAAACCAAAATTTGTTTTATTTGATTTCCATATAAATTGAGTCATAATTGGAAGTTCCATTGGAATATTTTGACCCATGTTTCATAATTCTTCATGTATGTACAAGATTCCATCTTTTGCCCATTCGATTAAAGATTTATGTTGTAGATTCTGTAATTCAAACTTTGGGTGTTCATAATCTCCACTCCACGCTCGACGAATTATATTATTTTCAAACCATCCAAAAAATAAATAATATCCAAAAACATCTTTTGATGTTGCTTATCCAAGTGGTCATAGGAAATCTTCAATACATTCCAAAGCTTTTCATTATCATTGCACCTTGTGAAACTTTGCCCACATTTCAATTTGTTCAATGCACCTCCCCATATTTCCAATTCTTTAATATTGCACAAAAAACAACCCAATATTTTAAGACTTAAAAGGGAGCCCCCCACAAGCTTTTATAATCTTCATACATATATATTTGAAATCCTTTGTTGGAACATGATTTACATTACCGAATGCATGGAACATGAAGAGTTTTCTTGCTTCCTTTTCCTCCAAGGATTTCATGACCACTTTTCCATCGTCACTTACACGAGATTTCAAATTTTGCCTATTTCAACAATTCACAAGTGCTCTGCTTTTAGAAGTTGCATTCTTGGCATGCTTTTCAATGAGAAGTTGCAAGGATGTAAAGTTTTCCGCCTTACCAACATCATCCACCACCACTAACACTTTCTTCAATATCATACATTGCCTAATTTGGTCAAGTGTTTTTTATTCACATCTTCATGCTTGCATAACCTTTTGCCACACAAATCATGTAGGAGTTATTTTATGACATCATTGATATTGTCCTTTGATTTCACTTCTTCCAAAAAACTAGATTTGTCATATTCGTTGTGGAACAAATTATAAAATTTTTTGCACAAAATGGTCTTCCCAATCCCACCCATTCCAACCAATCCACAATAGATTCCTTTTGTAAGAAGATGTTTATGTCTTGTGTTTTGTTAATCAACGCCACCTCATGACATGGCAAAGGTGGAAGCAATATTTTTTTGGGTCAAAATTCACAAAATATAGGTCATTTATATGTTATATTTCTTATTTGATAATCAATATATATGACATTGCATATGCCATACACATCCAGTGTGCTATGACCTAATGTGTTTCAAATTACATGAACATATATGAAATCAAAATATTTAGATTTGATGTTTTTACCTCCGTACATATTTTCAAACATTTTAACAATAAAAAATAACTTGCATGATCTTTGTTGGTGGCTTGCAAATTGTCAAGTGATTAGCATCCTCAATTTTGTAATAGTTGTTGTTTGACAACTGAATAGATGAGGCATGTGGCACAAAAATTTCATGCGTGTGCAAAACATTAAGTTAGTGAAACTCATTGACTTGTTTGTTCACTTATGCTTTACCTTATAAATGCTTTTGAGATTCTCAATAGCCAAAATTCATCCAAATTGAAAAAAAAATCGTCAGATTTCCTTACATGGTTTTCAAATAGGTAGCCAAAAATAAGAGAAATTTTCTAATGCCATATGTAGCTCATAGCTTAATCTGACTAATCTTCCTATCGATGGTAGGCACTTGGGCTATATCTCAAAACTGACCCAAATTTTTTTTCATCCACACGTTTCCTGCTGTTGGCTGATTTCACCCAGTGCATCATTGAAGCGCTCTGCCAGAGCTCATGTTGCAGGCAATGCATGATTAATTGGGCCTTGGGAGGACCGGCCAGGATGAATTGACACCCACATTGGGATCACTGTTAAAACCCCCAAAACCCACTTAATTGGCCGTATTAGGCCCCAAATTTTATAGATTTGGACTTTGGCACCCTGATTTAGTCTAGGGAAATGGTATTTGTAAATATTTACGAGCAATTTAAATGAGCTTTGTGGTTTTTACCATGATCCGAATGTGGGGGTCAATTTGCCTTGGTCGGGTGAACCTGGGCTACACTAGAACCACCATGAAAATCCGAAAGTTTATGGGGGCAGCTTGAAAGCATTATAGATACGTGTAGCGTCCTTAGAGCATCTCCACCCCACACCTGCAAACACCCCTTTTCATTAAATCTTGGAGCGGGGTAGCGTAACTCATGCTTCTCTCCAGTATTTATGTCGATTTGCAGTGGCCATTTTAGCCCCTTTAAAAGCTAGCTTGGATTTGGACGGTGGTTATTACTGGTCCAGATGTAGACATAAATGGTCTTTGAGTGTTTAAAGTGGCTTTTATGACGTTTGTGGGTGCGGACAGTGATCATTAAAGAGTATTCTATTTTAACATAAAGCAGTTTTTTGCAGTTTTTGGGGTGGAGATGATCTTAGACAAAATCAGGGTCTCCAAATGGACAAAGACAGCCTCTAAGAGGCCTCGCTCAAGAAGGTGAGTGTACCAGTGTAGGTGCTGGTTCGCCCTGGCCAGTGGCTTTGATTGCAGCAGCTTGGGGGGAGAAGGAAAAATTATATGGACGGTCATAGCAAATAAATCCAGAGTAGAAAAACAAAAGAAATTCTGTACAGAGGAGTGATTTTTCTTTGTGAATCTTCGCATGTGGCTACAAAGAAAATTTGAAGAAATTGGGAAAATTCGTTTGAATGGTGTGTATTAGAGAAAAGAATGCACATAAAATGGAAAAACTCAACAAAGTTTACAAACCACCAAATTGAGAAAAGAAGGAAAGGAAAAAAAAACACTGGTACAGAGGTATATATATGTGCACCCTAATAAAATATGGAAAAACATGTTGTGAAACTAAGGATGACTTTATAGGAGGGTCCAAGGTCCAGGGACCAATGAATTCAAGCAATCTTATTGGTCGAAAGCTTTAAATTGGTCCCAAGGCCTTTAGACGAGGGTCCATGACCAAAAAGTGACAAATTGAGGCTAATATGGCACCTGGTTTGGAGGGAAAATCAATTGGTTCGGACCAAATGACAGTGCTAAAAGGAGAGCTCCTCATTTGGAGAACCAAGAATCAGGCTAGGGACCCCAGGTACTCTCCAACTCGTGGATTCAATTTGCTTCATATGAGTCCAAATTGGTTCCTAGGAAATCGGACGCTGGACCCTCGCCTAAAGTGGGCGTAATGGTGTTTTACTGCAAGACCCTTTTGACTCCTTATTTGGAGAACCACAATCAGCACGATTGATATCTGGTGCAAAGTGGAAACATGTTGGATTCGAGATCTGAGGCCTTAGCCTAGTGAAAGCCAGTAACTTTTTGCTCACTTTTGGTTTTCTAACTTGCTTTGTGTTATGGTGCCCGCAACCAAGTCTGTTGTTTGTGAAGGAATTGGGGAAACCTGTAATTAATGACCAGGC
>Ga0116231_10005138_pt1 | contig 25960 bp, 19 predicted proteins | sample S1TSphgellanicum_2_FD_89695 | JGI IMG/M metagenome (GOLD analysis project Ga0116231, IMG submission 89695) | Host-associated microbial communities from peat moss isolated from Minnesota, USA - S1T2_Fd - Sphagnum magellanicum MG | ecosystem: Host-associated > Plants > Peat moss > Unclassified... | reverse complement strand
ATGACTATACGTTATTTTTTTTTTTTTTTTGTTTTTTGAAAATTTTAAAAATATATTCATCTGGGTTAAGGGTCATAAATATTATTACGATACTTCAATACCCAACCCCCCCCCCCCCCCCCTTTAGGGATATAAATCCTTTTTTTAATAGATTTTGCATGTAATGTTCTCACATTGAAAAACTTTTATTCTATAGTTCTTCCTTGCAATGTGTTCACCTTGGAGACATATTGATCACTATGCACAAGAGATTCCTACACAAATGCCCACAACCTCCACAACAGCCAACCATCCTTGTAACCTTCTTATTTCCCAAACCCACAAACAACATTAGGAACAATGTCACATAACATTGTAGACCTAACCAACCCAACAACAAAAATAAAATGGCAAGGGTACCAAGATTAGGACCTCCCATTGTTGAAGAAATGGAATAGTTGTTTTTAAAAGACATTCACCCTTTGGATGAACCCATGGCAATTTCTCCCACACTTGAAAAACATTGGTTAATAAACAAAAAACTTAAAGGTATTACGTGAATTTGTGAAAAAACATGTGGGGAATGATTGGAGAAAACATTAATGGTCATAGTGTAATGGAAGATATTGACAATAGTTTGGAAAACATATGAAGGAAGGATCAACAGGTCATGACAAGTTCTTGACATGAGAAACCCATTTTGTGAGGAAATGATCTAAAGGGAAAAACCTTTTGAGGAATGCTTTAGAAAACTTGTTCCTCTTCAAGTTAGACAACTCATCATTAAAGAAGGTGACGTTGACATACCCTTTCACTACGAAAAGGATATTTGTTTTTCAACCACAAGCCTTGCTTAATTCCATGGACATTATTCAAACCTCTTATGGCCTTCCCTTGAAAGGCCCACTATTCACCAAACAAAAACATAGGTCCTCATTTACTAGGACTCTCTTCTCCCCCCTCCCCTCCCCAATCTTAGAGGTATCTTTGGACATGCTTTAAATTAAACCTTGCTAAAATTTCTTGGCTTCACTTATTTTATGGCTTGTTACCATTATGTATTTTTCCATTTGACCCTCATGGGGGTTTTTTAACAATCTAGTGGTGGAGAAAATCATCAATTAATGGGGAAATTGGGAATTCAAATCTCCATATTGTTTATAACAATTTTTAATTTATAAAAATTGGGCACTCCTTATTGGATATTGATTATTGTCAAATTGCAATGGCAAGTACAATAATCAAATTCCAAGCTAAATACAAAGTAGATGGAATCAAAATATTAATGTTTTCCAATTGTTTATTTATAATAGAAACATCATGACCATTTTGCTGAAATTTTGATACATAATAAGATTATTTACATGAAATTGGCAACATTTGCATGAAGTGATGATATAGTAAGATGTAGCATCTTGAACCCTTAATCAACAAATCAACAAATATATTGTTAACCTATAAAAACAACAATGCAAATAAAATTAATGATTTAAATCAAAATGATGCAAAAATTGCATAATTCAATTGAAACAAGGAAGGAAGAAATGCATAGTTTGGTGCATTAAAATATTTGACAACTAGCATCACATGTAAAAGAATACCATTTATGAAATGCAATAAGAATATCAATCAAGAATAAACAACACAATGAAAGGTGGACTCCTTGGAAGTAGATGATACAAAAGACTATGGTTGAACAACATGTGAATTAAGGGTTGCAAGTTTTACCAAAAAAACCCTTGAATTCCAAGGCTACATTCATCTACTTGCTAGGACAATATAATTGGAAAACATGTTATTCTTTTTCATGTTATTGTTTAATTTTCCAAAAAAGTTCACCTTTGAAAATAAACAAAAGCCCTTATAACAATGAATTGAAGAACATTTTATGACACTTGGTTAAACAATTTTGCAAATTTGAATTTTCTTCTTCAAGCCTTGTGTTCATGTATTCTTCAATCTTCACATGCACACCTTGAACAATTATAAGTTCAAAAATCAATGTTGACTTTGTCATTGTCCATGTAAAGAAAATTTTGAATTTTGAATCCTTACAAAATATTATTGGTCATTTTTAAAAAGGTGATTAAATCATGACATCATTTTGTTTTAGGTTATCAACAAGTGGGAGATTTGTGACAATGTCATGTTGGTAGCACTTGCTTTCTATGTTCACCTCTAGTATTTGATATAATTTCCTTTCATAAGTCATATACACTATGAACTTGGTTATATCATGTGAGTCTTTGAATGAAATGCATTAACCATCATGACAATCTTCTTTCTTCTACCCAAGGAGTCCTAATTTATCAAAGTATTCTATGAGTACTTGAGAACATAAATGCAAAATATGTTGTGAACATATATTCTTTGAACACATGTATGAAATATCAACATTCATGTGCAAACTTGTTAGATGTGTTTTTCTTTGTATACATCTTGTTTTGTTGAAGTATTATCATATTCAATGGCAAACCCAAAAACACCAAAGTTGTTAAAGATTCAATTGTCATTGATAAAAGACAAAATGCATGTCATAATAAATAGAAGATTGATAGCAATAGAAGTCAACAACATCTACCAACCAACATGTAATTATGTGGGTACCTTATGAGTTAGTTGGAAATATCCAATATGTGATTGAACATGTTGAACTAACCAATAATATTATCCTAATTAAATAGTTGAATAACTAGCGTCGTTATTCAATAAGTTACATTAGTTTAATTATGCAAATATATATGCTTTGTGTAAATATTAGCTTTTCTTGAAATGAAATACCTCAAATTTATTCTTCATACACATTTCATTTTTTATGCTTTGATATTGTAGCATTCATTTTTCATCTTTACCTCATTGTGAACATTGATGTTCATATAGGTTATAAGTCCACCCATGGAAAAGTTTGATGGTAAGGACTATCTGTTGGGAAAACATTTTTACATGTTAAGGAATTGTGGGACTAATTGATAACACCACTATAGGATATATTCTATGCATAATTACCACACCACCATGCAATTCCAAGTTCAAACAACTAACCCAATATTAACATATAACATACACTTTTTAAAAAGTTGTTTTTTTTGCAACCAATCAATTTGCAACTACAATATATATATATATATGACATTAATATAATACAAATTAATATACCTAAAACACAATACAATGTTGATTGTTGCCATAATATATTATTGATTTTATATTGTAATATGGAAGATTAATGTTGATTTTATTATTAATGAAAATAAATTAATATTTTTATTTATGAAGCCATAAATGATTTTTCATAAAAAATGTTAAAATTGGTCAAATCATATTTTCTTGTGAAAAAAATAATTTGAGAGTTACAATTAAACAAAGAAATCCAAATGCTTCTTCTCTCAAATTAGTTGAAATTTGTATGTTTATTTATTATACATGTGTAAACCTTTGAAAAAAATTCAAGAATGAATTCTCGTATGCTTCATTTGAATAAAGTATGAGAAAGAAAATATTTTTCAAAGTTTGATTTGTGCAATTATTTAATGTAATTGTGATACAGATAATGTTTAACATCTTTAATCACAATCTCAAATGATAGTTAAATGGCAAAAATAGTGGATAGTCTCCCTGGATATCAATAATTGCATGCATGATGTATACATGTAGTTTATCGATCATATAAAGGTCATGTACAAGATGCATTTTAGAATAACATTAATAATATAATTCCAAATAAATAATATATTATTAAAATATGACAAAATATCAATGTAAGATTAAAATTTCTCATTTGATCAAGTATTAGCGAATTCACCATGTCCATAGCAACTCATCCCCATTTGTTATGAGGTATAGTGAATTTAGTGCATTTTTACTCTAGTGAAATTATACCAATTGCACCAAAAGGTTAATGAAATTGTTAGTGGACTAAGCACCATCCCCTACTAGTGAACCACAGGTACCCAATGGATGACTAAACATGTTGAGTTGATTAGTAATAATGTCTGGATTAAACAGCTGAATAGTGCTGGATTAAATAACTGAATAGTGGCATTTGTTTAGTTCCATGATTAAGTGTATATTTAATGTATGTATTAGCTTTTCTTGAAATGAAATACACCAAGTCATCTCTTCATACATATTTCCTTGTCTATTCTATTTCACTCTGATCTTCCTCTCTTTGTTCTTCACCTTCAACTCATCATGGGTTACACTGATTGTTCACATGTGTGCCCATTACGCCCCCAAAATGATGCCATAGCGAGTGATGGGTATACATGCTGTATAGTGTGTATATTGTGTAATACCTTTGACATGAAGTAGGGATGTTCAGTTCTCCTTGAATGGCTGCTTGAGTGAATGGAATGGAATGCGTATTTGGTGTTTGAACGAAATTCAAAGCTTTATAAAAAGAATCTAAAAACCTGCAAAGATTTTCATACAAAGTCAAACTCCACACAAGAGGATGTGACAGAAAGCCTGTTGATCTAAACATATCATGTCAGTCGAGGAATCTTTATAATAATTCTTCGTTCAACAAGGGTAAGTTAACACACACACTCCTTCATTGGTCGTGTGAGAAGCGTCCTTATCCTTGAGCATTTACTCAGGTTGAAAATGTGAAAGAAAAAATTGCATAGAGCATGTAGATACCACAGGTTCCCACACTTTGTTGGTGTGGGTAGGTAGCAAAGTAGACATTCAACGAATTATTTTGTCTACTACACGCTTCGGCTGCTGCTGCTGCCTATGAAAGAAAGAGTAACAAATTTTAGCAATGAAAGTAGGCCTCTTACTACATAGACATACAGTAACGGTAGTGAATAGTATAAAGGCAATTAGCGAAGAAACTCCACACAATGCCTCATACGTTTCAAGAGCTTAGAATCAGGTTTTTATTTTTCCAACTTTGTCAAGTAGCAATCATCCCCAAAGAGGAATGAGTCCAATTTGGCTAGAGGTCAGACAGGAGTCCCAGTGTAAAAAATACACTGGTGAAGATTCGCCAAAAAGTGAAATAAAAAATTAAAACTTGGAAAGAGAAGTGATTTTGGGAGCTTTTTATAATTGTCAGAAGGGTGAGGGGGGCAAAAAAAGACCAAAAAATCGCCAGATTTGGCTAAATCCTCGTAGTGATGATCGCCACTTTTTCTGCATCTTCCTATGGACAATTGGCAATTTGGCTACAAACTAAGAAAATCCTAAAAAGAACACTGGACAAGACAGTGGAATTTTTTTCTGCATAGTTCTGGCGAGCTACAGGAACTCACTGTCTAGATATGGCGACCTCTAACTTAATTTCCTCAAAATATGGTGACTTTTGTGTATTTTTCCCCAAAAACAAGAACCCCTTTGTTCAATTCGCCCTGGGAATTTTTTTGTCGCCAAAGTGCGAAAATTTGTCCGAAAAAAAAAAAAAAAACCGCTGCTTAGAATATGCACACGTGCTTCAGTCCGGGCTCTTGAATTCATGCAAATAAAAGTAAAAGAGATCAAGTGCGATGCGGGATTGCATTCAATTGGATAAATGAAGCACAGCGTCGGTTACCGAGAACAGGCCCCATCATCATGATGCCCATCTATCTATCTATCTCTCTATCTGTGTCCTTCTGAATTGGATTCCCTTTGCACAGGACAAAAGTTCATATCGTTTTTCTTGCTGTGTTGGGGACCAACATGGAGGAAGCAATTGATTGCCTCATCATAGCCTATTTCAAACACATGAGACAATGTGCTCTGGCAGTAGACAAGTTACAAACATCCGGTGTCAAACTAAAGGAAAAATTATTACTAGACGTCGTAGACTACTAGATCTTCCATAATAATATATCTGATTAGTAGGCCTCTTGTAAATTTACCACTCCATTATGAGGAGGCGAGTATAAAAATCTTACATTTCAGATTAGCTACCCTCAATTTGGGGCGCATTTTGACAGTGTACTTCACTCCACATATGACATGCAGTGATCTCAAGCATGGGTCCTTCAACAAGTTGCCTGGTACCTGTAAGAGGAGAAATTTGAAAGAGATCGAGGCCCTAGACTAGAAGTTGGAACAGTAGCTTACCAAGTTCCAACTCAGAACACAGATTGTAAACTATCTATAAAATTGCACGGCCAGCCAAGGTTTACGGATGTCAATCACACCACCTACCAGATCTTGGGCAAGTTGCAAAGAGTTTGCACCTATATATATTGTTGCATCAGATGTGAGTTTAATATAAATGAGTTATGTGTGCCACTGGATGCCTGTGCATTTCTATATTATAAATTAGAACTAGCATTTGTGTCTAGCCATGAATTCTCAAATAGCTAGTTAGAATTCAATACTAGAGAGAACTACAACAGTCCAACATTCTCATCCCACTATGAGTTTCTTCATTAAAAACTGGGGTGCACTCTAACCATCCAACAACCAGCACCAACTGCATGCAAAATTCTCGGAATTCCATTCAAGCAGAACCATGGAGAATAATATATTTAGGGCTAGGGAATGATGAGACTTTAGAACACGGTGATCAAAATTGGCTAGAGCCTAGTTGTAACTTGTCCAGTAGGAGGAGTCAAGGGGGGAAAATCCATGAAATAAATTCCTGGAGAAGAATCAGGCTGGTCAAAATTTCTGGGATTCAAAACAGGGAAACTACTGGTGATCAATGCAATTTTTACAATGATGATGAGCCAAATTGAGCCCGTGATTTATGTCTGTCCTAGTTGTAGGTGATTGAAAAGGAAGATGGGGGGTGTGGTGGGCTGGGGGGGAGCTCCAGCTTCCTTCCATAACTGGTAGCAGAAAAATTATAACATTAATGCTCTAATGCAAAACGGAGCTTTTATGAGGCAGCAGCCAAAGGAATGGGTTCTGGTGGCTTTATACACAAACAGGACAGATTGACGTCACAGTAGAAACTCGGCGTTAATGGCAAGCGGTAGCTAGATGTGGTAGGGTCAACGCAGCAACCGAGAAGAGTGTGATTAATACCAAACCTTCCTCTAGACAGAATGTCAGAATCTCGCTACTACTTTGGGAAGACTCTATCAACACAAGGCTACTAGCCTCCTGATCTATCAATACTTACACCGCTGCCCCTCCACTGCCACAGTGTTTTTTCTTCTTTTTTGGCGGTCAGTTTTTGTGATGTAGTAGCCAAAGTGGCTACAATCCACAAGAAGATTCAGCCAAATTTGGCTGAAAGCTAAATATTATGCATGTAAATGATGAAACCCTGCCAATCAAATAAAACCAAAGCACCCAAACAAGGGAGAATACAAGGAACAAAATGGAAGGACCCACCTCCAAGAAGACAAAAGAACCACATAATAGGGCCAACCACAAGGGGAACATCAACATGTAATTTTTAAAAAAAGCATGCTTCGTTTTTTCTTGGCTACCTACTTGAAACATGTATAGATAGACATATGGCTATTTTAAGTCCTAAAATGGTAATATTATGGCTATTGAAAGCCTTTCAAAGCACTTGATTTTAGCACATTAAAAAAATTTAATATAGCTTTCTGGCTATATACAGGCAGGAAAAAAAGAAGAAAAAAAGTTGCCCTTCACATGCAGACACACTACTCTAACGCAACACAACCCGTTGGTAATCCCTAGACACCAGCAGCTAGCTCAAAAACTGTCCGAAAGAACGGGGTCGTGTAATCTCCACACCTGGACTCCTCCGTTCCCTCTCTTCCCACCCCCTCCCCCCTACTCCGGTGCCTCCTCCCCCCTCCTCCTGCCTTACGGCCTTTTCTTTCTCTTTTCCCAGTTAAAGTGTTGCAGAGTTACCTAGGCAACACCAACACATGAGATGGGGAATTAGGTCGGCGCCTCAGGGTCCAGTGGGTCCAGACTCCAGACTCCAGTTTGTCCAGTACCTGTACTGAAAACACGCAAACTGTGCAGTCCACCTGTGAAGCTTTCATTAGGCTTGCATTAATCTATATTCCGATTAAAATTTCCTGTTAATAAAATCTGAATATAACTTCTTTTGACTTAAAATTAAATACAACGGATATATATATATATATATATAAAAGAGTCCCAAATGATTTTTATTTTTTTACTGTGTATATTATTTTTTCCAAAAAAAAAATTGGAAAAAAAATTGGCCACCCAAAAAAATAGCTGCTTGAAGAGACTCTGAACCTTCTGGTAGTTCCCCTTTCCTGAATCAATTTTGGTTTTTAGCGAGGACTGGAACATATTTGCAAGATTATAAAAATTATATTGAGTAGCAGTTTAAAACAAGCAGGTCCTGGAGGAAACTTTGATCAGTAATCTGTGTACTATTAAGTGGTACACAATTTTTGCAGTAGACCAACCATGAGTCGATGTGATTGTGACAACATAGGATCAAAACAACTTCAGTGATGCTCTAACTATGGAAGTTGTTTTCATATATGTGCATAAAAATTGTGCAACAGTACAAGGAACTTTGAAGAGATCAGGAAATGGGTTGCTTTTCTAATGGCGAATTGTGAGTGCAACTCCCCATTCCAGACCCCAGACAATGGCTGTGAACTCCTGTTTGAGTCTTGTAAAGTTCATAGAACCACATACACCTTTATTACACAGATGATAAGGGTCTCCAGTAGCTTTGGTTTTTAGTGTGCGGTAGCTGAAGAAACATCAGAACAGACTTGAAACACTTTTTTGTCCAAGCGTACATACAAACATGACATCCAGTGGACCAGATGTGCCCCTTCCAGAAACCGGGGATCTCTGGTCTTGGTTGCAGTTACCAATTCCACTCTATGAACTTGTTAAATGTCAATCATGCATGCCCCTCCCTCCCCAGAATGAGTTCTCACTGTCACACTCAAAGCTAGTTTTATTTCTAGGCTGTGTCCAAATGAAAAGAAAAAATAAAGGTTGAGTCTTAAATCACAAGGACTTTTATATCTGCATGAAGTGATAATATTGCATGCAAACACAATTGAAACTTTGGCCTCTTGATGATAGAATAGAACTGAAACTTAATCGTGGAGGTTTCTAATTTGCCACATAATTAAGGAATGACAAGACCCTACATGCCCACCAACAAAAGAGAGCACCTTTCAACAAAGGACATAGTCAAATGGACATGCAATATGACCACTTTTCAAATAAGATACACCTATTTTCATCTGAGCATGTTGCAACGCATTAGCATGCCTTTTTGATTTGTTCCCCTGGGCCATTCCATTGAAAAGCTAAAATACACAAACCCCAACAGTTCCAAGGGGTTCAAGTAAACTGTCATCTGCATCAAAAGTAAAAGATCTTCTAGTCTAATAATGTGGGACCTTTACTGTTCCTTCATCTTCTTGCCTAATATTGATTTATTTATCATTTTTTCACTGTGCCCTCAACAATAGGCTTTCCTAAAAGTCCAGCACTTTCTTTCGAAGTCCTGTCCACCTAGACCTGGAATAAACAAAATATCCATGACATACAATAGACAGCAATAGAGTTTCAACTTCCTGCACTGTGAACAGCTAATTTAATTATTGCCGGAATGGTCAAGGTACTAGGATATATGTACGTAATGAAACTACCTGTACGTACTGCGCTCTTCATCACCCGAGGTTGCAACTAGGGATTTAGCTATCAAGCTCCAGACTTCCTGTGAGATGGAATCTTATATGAAATGCTTTAAAATAAATTGTGTGGCTTCCAGCACTCCTTTTAATAGAAAGGAAACCAGGGCCATTTAGTGGAACTTTGGAAGTATTTGAAACTTTGTTTTCGGGTTGAGAGGGCCCCAGTGAGGACAAGAGAGAGAGAGAGGAGGAGTGGGTCCGTTGAGGGATGGTTCGTAAGGGGACAGGGAGATGCCAAAGCGGCGCACCAAACAAAGAAAATTTGGCAGATCTCCTTAGTCCTCTGAACAAATCTTGGGTGAGTAAAGGCGTTTTAACATTGTTTGCCAGTAGACATATTTCCTGACACCAAGCTGCATGTGAACAATCTCTCTCAGAATCGTAAGAGCTGCTGCAAAATTAAGGAAGAACAAGAGGCAAAATTTGGTGATTGACTTTTTTTCTTTTCTTTTGTGCTACTACGGAGTAGGTAGTCACTAGCTACACAATTTGAAAATTGTTGGCTTTCCCCCTCCCCCTCCAACCACTTGGAGGTGACTCTTATGCCTGCTTCTTTGTCCAGCTTGCTCATTGGGGGTGACATACAACCATGGGCACTACATGTCTGTAAGTCGTACCTGTTGTTTGTTGTAGTAATTAGTTTGGGGGTGGGTGAGTAGGTGGGGGACTGCACCTAAAGTAGTAGTAGTAGTAGTAGTAGTATTTTTTTGGGGGGGTGGGGGGCAAGGAGTCACTTTGATTGGCTCACCATATATCTTTTTGAAACATTGGGCATTAAGTCTAGAGGTGATTCCCTTTGGCCCACCTTTATAGGTTATGAAAGTTCAACTTTGGGCACAAATTATTGAATAAAGTGTGGGGCTATTGGGAACATGTCTTGGGAACACATTGAAAACTTGGGGAACATATGAGGGAACCACTGGGAACTTGTGGGACTACCAGAATCCAAAAGAAATTGAACCCCACGCCCCTTCCAAAGGAGAAAAGTTGGGCCATTCTGAGTGCATGTTGAATAACAATTGGCTGCATGAAAATTCTTCACCTAAAACTGTTTGTCACAATTTTTGGCCTGGATTAATAACCCTTTCTAAGAGTGCATGTAGCAGTGTTGGTCTGGTATATAGGTTGCGCCCTAGTATATGCACTGGTATCAACACTGTTATTGCAAACCCGATCAGTCTGGTATCGATCCACCTGGTACCAGTTCAATACCAGCATACCCTGATATGTATTTCACCAAAAATGGCCAGAGACTCGGTCAGCCTGGTTTTAGGGTTTGAATACCAGAGTGCATACCAGTGTTGCCTTCTCCCCTGGTATCAATCTTGCTATGACTATGTGCTTCAAGTTGTACTCATTTTCGTATTTTGAATTTGGACTTAACCTTTTCATGAGTGAAGCTGGCTGCTCTCTTACTGAACCTTTCAAGCATGTCTCTTGTTTCTTTCTGTTTTTCATACGCCTCATGATCGACATAGGTTTGGTTCATCATAAATTTTGCCTCGTGCTTTACAATAGGTAAAGCCCTTGGTGGGGGACATCCCCAAAATGCAGCCTTGTCTTAGGCCCCTTATTTTGAGAATGCCCCCACCCTAAACATGCTTTACCCTACACTAATTGACTACCTCTTCACATGGAATTAGTGATACTAGTGAGAATCTTCAATTTATTGCTCCAACACCAAGGATCCTTTGCAACCAAGGACTTACAAGGACGTAATAAATAATTGATCATTTATGCATTGTCATAAATCATAAATTGCAAATTTGTAATTTGACATGTTACAAATTCTTTGCATGTCTTCCATACATTTGTTTCCTCCAACATTCCTTCAACAAAGCATTTTACTAGTGAGGTCCTTGTGCCATTGGCCAAAGGACATTAGACCTCCTGGAATGTGTGGCCCATCCCAATACTATACCACTCAAAATGAGCTTGAATTTATAGTTCATGTGAACAAAGCTATTAAGAAAAATTAATTAACTTCTAGAGAGAGAGTCATTTTAAATTCAATAACTTTGGGTTTGTGGGTCTAAAAATTGCAAAACAACAAACATGCAAAATGCTTTGTTGGGAGTTTTCCAACAACACCAAAAGTGTAGAAGGGCCCCCATGATTTAGAAAGGTTAAGGCATGGTCACAAAATAAAAGAAATGCTTGTGTTAATATATACATTCCACAAGGATATAATTTTAAGGAAATACAATTTTTTGATAAAACAGGAAACCCCAAAACCTTAACCTTATTGCCGTTTACCATGTTAAACAAATAATAGTTGTTACCCCTTTGAGAGAGTTTTCATTGTAAAAAAAAAATGTTGTAAACTAACAAGATAATGATATTTGATTTTTATTTTGATTTTGATTTTGATTACAATTGACATAATAAAGAATCTCTTACTTACAATGTAGGTTTAATTTCTTTTTGGAGGTGAAAGGCATTAGTAGTTGCAATGTTCTTGTCATAAGAGGTCATGAATGTTTTAAAATTTCAACCTTACTAGGTGATTGATTAATAATGAAAAATTAGGTTGCAATGTGATAAAATTATATATATTTTTTAAATTGTGCATTATAGTCCTTTATTGACATAACTCTCCTTCAATTGTCATTTCAATCTAGAAAGTAGATACCAATGTCAAGTGGGATTTTATTTTTAAATTAATAATCAAGTTTAACTTCTATTTTTTTTTTAAAAATTGTTTGGGTCCAATTTTTAAAAACCCAATGTTAGGTAACTACAAGGCAAGGGTGGGGGTTTAAGTACATGATACATTGGATACACTATTCAGTCCGTTAACAAATACCCAAATGAATATATTGTTGAATTTTTTTTAAAACACCATGTCAAAATTAGGTCTTGAGTTTTTTTACAAAATACAAGCTTGGTTCTTTGAATTTTAAAGGCATAACACATTCACAAGTTTTGAAAATTGAATATAAAACACAAATTAAGAAATAGATTCAAATAAGTGATGGTCATAGTGGAACTTGAAGATAAAAACATTTCCACAAACTTTTTGTGAAAGTTTTACAATTAAACAAGTTGTATTCTAAACTCAAAAGTTAACCCAAATGGTGAATTAGAAAGAAAGGTTTTTTTGGTCAATTTTGATGTTTCTAAGCAACTCCTCCTTTGTTCTAGCTTCCATTTGACCATTGATTCACATTGTACAATATCTTCAAAATGGATGATTGGAAACACAAAACATAAACCACACATCAAACACACAAGACCTAAAAAGGACACAAAAGTTCCACAATAAACTCAAATAAAACACTCGAATGAGAACTAGGTGATTGATTGAATATTGAAAACATAACACACATGCAAGACATAATACCCATGACACACAAAAACACACATACACATAAAAGAAATAATGACATGATCAAATGACTAACAAAAGTACACAAGTGCCCAACACATAAAAGCCACATAATAGACACATAACACCATAAGAAAAACACATAAAAGCACAACAAACCCCCATGCAAGACACAAAAACACATTGTTTCATACATAAATAAATAGAATATGCACAACTTGCATACTTTGAAATTCCAAATAACTAGTCCCCTCTAGATACCAAAAACCTAATAGATGGTTCCTTTCAACCTAGCATGGACAACTTGGTTGGTAAGTTGTAACTTTGTTCTTCTTTCAATTATTTAGTTTTGTGTTCAATAACATATTCTAAAGTTGACAAATCTATGTACAAATCAAATCCATAAACATAAAACATGGTAACAAGTACAATTCCTATTAACACCTATTATACCATGAACAATTTTTCATAAAAAATGTAAGTCAACAATCAAAATGCCATGCTCAATTCTTTCTCCAAAAACATCAAACCTCCATAATGTTCAAAGTACAAATACAATGTACAAAAACAAGAAATTGTTTAATAAGTAGGTCACCAAAATCTTCCCTCCGAAACTACAATTTAGAATTAATATTTAATAATAACTAATAAGCTCTTATGATCTAGTAGTAGTTCTTTTTAACCTCCTTTAATATTACCAACCCTATACACTAGATTGCATCTTTAAAATCTTTATCGAGCAAAAAATGGATGCATGCTAAAATACAATTATAAAGTCTACGTATTTTTAGAATAAGATCTTGTTATTGTATGTATGGCACTTGTTGCGGTGAAGCTTGTTGGTTTTAATGTCCATAAATCAATTATACCTCTTACTATTTGATAAACACTACAAGCACATGTTCATGTGGTTGATTAAAGATTGGTTATTCAATGAGATTATCATGTAAAGTTTTTGTTGCTACACAAAAAATTTGAGGTCCTATTGTTGTTGAATAGGTATTTGTTCATTTTTATATCCTAAACCTTCAAGCCTTCTTCCATTTGCACTAGTTCCTATGTTGTAACAAATTCAATACTTGTTTTCTCATCTCATCCACAAATGTTTGCTAGTTCATTTGGTTCATATTTTGGTGGTGATGCTAATATTACATGGGGAAATAAAGTTTGAAATTTTACTTTTAAACTTATTTTTTTTAAACTAAATTTTTTCAAAATTTATATTCAATTTACCATAAACTACATAAACCAACATGTTTTTCCATAATATACTTAAAGAGATTTTGAATCTATTTTCTTTTGTTCATGTCAATTTTTTTTCATTTTAAAACTAGATTTTGAGACTTTACTTTTTATACCTACTTAAAACCTTGTTTGCACCTTATTGTGTTGAAAGACCTTACTTAATTATTTATGCAACTTTTTGATTTAATAGTGTTGAGTCACAAACAATTCCTCCATCATTATGTAGTTTCTTTGCAAGCTTACATGATTAGTTGCCATCCCATTGGCCAATTTTTTAAGTTGCTAGTACTTGTCATTTTTCCCATGAAACTCCTTTTGTAAATTTTTCTTTTTTAGCCTTAGTTTTTTGTAAGTTTCCATGTGCTTTTGAAAATTCTTCTAAGTTTAGTGTGATTTTAACAACTCCAAATGCACTTGAGTCACCTCTTGTCTTTTACAAAAATCACATTTACAACATTTAAACTTCAATAACAAATTGTTGAAGTTGATTTTGCCCCACTGATTCCTCCTCCTACACCTCAACCAACTCAAGTCCATTCAATCTAGGAACACATAGTGCATTTGCTAATTATATCAAGAACCATTTGTTGGAACATATTTGTTCCCTTCTTATATGCAAATCCTCATTTCCTACAAAATGTTCCATCAAACAATGTAGTTACTTGAGTGAATTCATTGCATGTAAGTTCACATTTCATCCTCTTCCTCTTTATCATTCTATGTCTTTCCTATTTTGATTGAACTATTATGTTAGGTGCATTTTTTTGACACTTTTCATTTGTCAATGACAGTCAATGACAAGACAAAAATAAAAGGAAAAGACCATATGGACTTAACAAATAAAGGACTTAATAATGAAAAATATTTTATTGTTTGAATAAGGCATGATGCATATTGAAAATATATTTGTTAAGCAAAATCTTTGTCTATGAATCATGTCGTTGCATCAGTATCTATTAATGCATCCTACAATATGTATGTTTATAGGGACCATGAATCAAGGTACATGGTTTGGAGGTAGAAATAGACCTTTCGTGTTTTTTTTTCTTGAAATGTTGTCATTTAATCACAATGCCCCTATCAAGATCAAACAACTTTTTTTTCTACTTATATTTCTTCATTAAAGATTATGTTTCAAACCTTATTTTTTTCTTGTTTGGATATTTGTGTGCAAAATGTTCATATTTTTCACAGTACAAGCTGGATCTTAATCATTAATGATGTATTTCTTCTAATGTGAGAAGCTTGAATTGTGCAAGATCAACTTGCATATGTTCATCATCCATTTCTTAGCTATGGGCCATAGTCAATGTATTTATAAACATACACGACTAACCATGTGTAAGATCCAAGTTTTTTTTATCGTCTTTCATATAATTGATTATTGCTCACAATAGCTAAAGTGATGAATTCAAATTTCACTCAAAGGGTGTTCACCTTTGGCATTATGAACATGATCCTTCATGTCATCTCATAAACCTAAATGAAATTGGATGATGTAACTTTTTCATTCCAATTGAGATCATGTGCTAGTTGTTGAAATTCCGTACCAAAGGTTGATGGAAGACAAGATCCTTGTTTTAGGGTTTGAATTTTTGCGTTGTCAACCCTTTCACAATAACCTTCACCAAATATTGTACTAAATTCTACAAGGAATGCATTAAAATCATATAGTAATGGCACAAACCATGATAAGGCCATTCCTAAAAGCAATATCCCAACCAATCCAACTTAGGAGGCACTATTGGGGGTATTACTTAGGTTGCAAGTAGATGAAGAGGTGAACTTATTGAACAAAATTTCAAAATTTTAACCCCATTTCATTGAACTTTTGGGGCATGGGGACTTTATGTTTTTTTGCACATTGTTGCGAAGGTGGAAGATGTTTAAAGGTTTAATTGGCAAAAATTCTTTAAATGTTTACAGATGGCTTTACAATTAATTGTGTACAATAAATTACTTGGGATAAACAATTGTAAATAACACGACATCATGATTAACATAAACACATTTAAGATAAATTTTGCGGTCAATGTATATGATTTCATCCTTTCATTAAATTGTATACATGTTGCTTATGTGGTTGGATTTTAAGATTAGATTGTAATCATTTTGGTGACTTCTGAAATTTCACATGTTAATCAATAAACAATACATAAGTAGGTAGGTAGGTAGGTAGTCTTAGTTAACTAAGTATGTAAATAGGCTTAAGGTAGGTAGATGGGTAGGTTGGTATAGAGGTTATGTAAATCCAAGTTAGGTAGGCCCAATTTACACAAGTAGGTAATTAAGTAAGAAGGCCTATGCTAGGTAGATAGGTATATATGTTAAAATATTTTTAGGAGAAGTTTATTTTATTTTGGGTTTAACATTTAAGGTTGAACTTATTTATTGGTTCATCCCAAATGACATTTTTTTCATATTTTTTATGTTTTTTGAATGTTTATAGTGCACTTAATTATAAAACATATAAAATCCAAAGGGAAGACAAAATATATGGGATAATTTTTAAAAATATGGTTTTACATAATAATTTTTTTTTCCATATTTTACTAAATAACCTAGTACCTACTATTTAATGCCCAATTTATTACTTATTATCTAACCTACCTACTTAGCCTAATCTAAGCCATCATTACTTGCCACCTATTACTTAGTCTAAATTGTAAACTAAGTAGGTAAAAAGGCCTAGGTTAGGTAGTTACTTACTTACCTACCTACCATCTACTATTTAAACTAGCATGTACATTTATCAAGTTAGTCACTTACCTACATAACATTTACTCCACCTAACTAACTATCAACCTACATATTTATCTACCTACCAATTATGTAGGTAGGTAACTTTAAGTTAGGTAAGTATGTACCTAAGCAAATGTACTTATAAGAAAAGAAAAATCATTTAATGTACAATTAGGTATATAAACCCATAGTTACCTTTATTAAACCCTACTATATTTTTAAAGGCTTTAGGTTCACATCATAAATTGTTAGCAAAAAAATGTTTTTGACTAAGAATAAGGTGTGAATAATGTGATGTAAAGTTTTGTTCATGGATGAGAACAATAGTACAATTCATCATGTTAGAAAAATGAATAAACATTTAATTGCATTTTCATTGCAATCTAGTTGGAAATATGTTAGAAAATCAAATTTACTCAACATAAAAAGCACAATGGATAGTTGCATGCAACAAATAATCACATGCAATCACAAATTTATTGGTTGCAAAACATAAGTTTTTTTTATAGTATCACTAGTTTTCCCTTGTTGGGCTTAATGAATATGATAACATTCCTATTTTTAAAATAACACCACCTTTTCCATTGTTATGTAGTATGGATAATATAAACAAACTTCATGTTAATTGGAAAATTAATCTTGGACGCATTCCACTACTCATTTTTGATATGAACACTTGGTTTGGTAATGTTTCTCAATGCATTTGTAACCTGATGGGCTTTGTATGTTGTTGCACCTCCTATTCAACTTCATTTGAAATCTTGAAATTCTTTGAGGCTAGGATGTACTTATCAACACAAATTTTTTTGTTATACATGTCTGCAAAAATATGCCCATCCTTGTTAATTATCCACATATTGAGGAAATCCACTAATAACTCATGTTGTGACAATTTGCAATCAATTTCAAACAACCTTGTTATACTTGCACAATTCACCCATTTTCTCTCTTTCATCCCCATATTAATCCATGGTTCTATGCATGATTATAACTCAAGAGCACAAGTCTACAGTGCTAACATGAAAACAAAATATTATTCATATTTTAGCACAAATATTTTTGGCCTCTTCTACACCATTGCTTTGTGCCATGGTTTGACTCAATAAAAAGAAAAAAAACATAAATTAGTATGATTTAAAAACTTGGTATATGTGTAGCATGTGTGTTTGAAACATTTTCTTTCAATCTCAATCAATCACTTTGTTTTACAACTTATTCCTATTTGTCTCTTTTAGAATTTGATAGTAGAATGGGTTATGATGTTTCCATCCCTAGTGCTTTTGCTTGTGTTTGTTGTTTGTTTAACAATTGCTTTCTCTCACAAGTATTGTTGCCAAATTTGCACATTATAACGTCCCTCTTGATTTCACTGTCCAAGTATGTCACATGAAGATAAAAAATACACTCACCAAGGATTTCCTAAACAAGCCACTTTTGTGGTTTGGTTGGCCAAATAGAGAGGTTTTTTAGAAAAAAATACAATTCATTTATGTGGCTTTTTATTTTTCTATTCCCGATGACCAACCCAACATCTCTATTGGCTTCCTGTGTTTCCCACACAACTTCAACCACTTACAACATAGTCACAACCCAAGGTGTTTAAGCTTCATATGCCATGTTTATAACTCCCTATTATTGCAACTCTATTGTAGCAACCCGAACTTTAGTGAATTCGGAATGACATTTATTTTGCAACCTACTAAACAAACAACACCATAGAAATCACACACATTCGAACCTTTACCTTTTTTACAAAATATGAACAACAAAACATGGTTTTCACCAACAACCACGAATGTGGAGGCACTTTGTGCTATTTTGCTTCTTCTTAATCTTTTAAGCCAAAAAGAACTCCCTTCCTCTAGCCTACCCTCCTTTCCTTCTCCACATTCTCCCCCATGCATGTTATGCTATGGCCAACTTTCTAAGTGCTTGCCACATCTTAGGTAAATTACAAATGCCACCTCTTGTTTCAAAATTTTATCAACGGTTCTTCTGTACATTCATTTGTTGTCCTTGCCATCCTCATTTGGTCGCTAACACACGTGTGTCACAAAAACATCTTCAACAACTATTGTGCAACTTACAATGACAATGTTGATGGTGTTGGAGGTCCGCACATTGGAAAATGCATATGCAAAGAAAAAACATGCACAAATCTTCAATCTTTTATCTTCTTTTCTTGTTTCTTTCTTACAATGTGTTGAAACTTGTTCAATATATTATCCTCATTCATTTTGATGTGTTTTGGAAATTGAAATAGTAAACAAAATGACTATTGCCTATTATGGTTATTATTACTAGATTTGCAAGTAAGTAACAACTCGTGCTGTCTTTCTTGCCCTAATATAGGGTTAGTGCTTTAATTAGGTGATTTTATGAATGTCCATTCAAATTGTACCCACCTTGTTAGCAAGGTAAATGTGCACACATGAGCTACCAATGTATAATCATGTTAGTAGTTAACAAATCATCAAATAAATTATTGTTAGACTCATGAATTACTACCATGTGGTGCGACATTAAGTACCTAATCATCATCCTTAGGTATGAACATACTTGATTTGTTTGAGAATATTGGGTTTGTAAGGAAGTTCAAGATAATTAATGTAGTGAATTGACATAAAATGATAAATGAAAATATATTCAATAATTAATCGCCATAATTTGAACAAATCCATCATAATGATATGTGCATATATGAAAATGCATATATGCTACATAATGAGTTTGACATGTACGTTGCAGTATTTACTAGCTTCAAAACAATTACCCTTCTCTAGGTAAGGTTTGTCCTCAAATGTATAGGAGTTGGGCAAGATAAAAAATGGTAAATCTAAGTAAGTAGGAGATGTATTTACCAAATATGTACACACATGTATATATAAGCAAAGTTTTTTGCTACCCAACATCAACCAGGTTAAAAAGTTACATTGATTAGTATGCAAAATCTTCATGGTAGTGTGAGCAACTCTCCCAAAATCCAGGGGTTCATCCTAATTAAAATTGAGCACATGTTTAATGTCCCTTTTGTCTTTGCATGAGCAAGAGAGCATATAACCAATGAATAAGCCCTAAAGATTTCATTGCAAAGTTGAAAAAGGCTTTTGATGTCTTGGGGCCCATACCCAAGGAAAAGAAAGGACGAGCCATGTCCATGGTCCTTCTATGTTGAAGTTGGATGGTTGTACGTTTGTTTGCCGCCTCATGCTGACACAAGCTTGAGCTCAAACTAGGGTATGTTGTTTAGTTGCATGAAACACCCCAGGACCGAAAAAAAGGCGGCCATAATCCAAAGCTCCATTGGCTAGCAAGAGCAAGAAAAACACTAAGTTCAAAAAATGTGGAACAATGAATGATCCACCTAGCATGGGGCTTGTGTGAGATGAGGTCATTGTGCCATATACTATGCCCATAACAGGGGGCACAAAAACTCAGATATTTACTGTCGAAAGAGACCACCCACAAGCAACACGATTGTTGTTCTCTTACGTTGCTGAATCCAAAAGGATTGAAAACAAAAGCAGCTTGTGGGTTTGCATACAATATTCAAATCTTCCAAAAAGCCCAACAAGCAAGCTACTACTATTTTGTCATGCCGTATCCTGGACCAGCATGCTTACTATTTCATTATCGTGTCAATGAACGGTGGTGACATCCAATACTTCACAGCTTAAAAACATCAAAAAAGAAGTAAAGAAGGCAAAAAAGAAAGCTTCCTTGCAGAATAAAAGAACACTACGGTACAACCCTAGTCTGATGAGTAGTCTGTCGTCTGTTCCCCAAGTCTGGAGTCAGGTCGTTGACAAAATTTTGAACTGCCTATGTATGGCACACTTGTCAACCCTGCAGGGACCAATTCTAATTGCTGGTCCCCACCCCCCAACTTATATAATTCGTCTCACACATCACAATCAAACTGCAATCATTCAGCAATAGATGGATCTCCATGACACAAGCAAAGCTGATCTGATCCGCCACAGCAAAGGCTGGCGCAGAAGAAGAAATTTACCGGTGACTAGTGAGCTCACAGTCCCCTCCTTCCCTCCTCTAGTCATATTCCTGCGTGTGTATCCCAAGCTGGAAGCACTAGAGCTCACTGCAGAAAACACAGCTGCATGCAGCCTTTTTTTTTTCTTTTTTTTTGCGCTGGCTATATATAGCCAAAATGTTACGCCTAACAATTTAAAAAAACGCTATAATCATGAGCTTTTTGAGATTTTGAGTAGTCAGAAATCGATTACAAAAATTTGCCAGATTTCTATACATGGTTCAAGTAGATAGCCAAAAATACAGTAAGATTTTTTTAATACAGTACTTCCAAATTTAGCTTGAAGCCAAATCTTCATGTGGATCGTCACCAGTTTGGCTATAACACAAAATTGCCAAAGAAAACACGGGAGCTTACCTGGGTAAATTTGGCTGTATAATATGTGTGTGTGTGTGTGTGTGTGCTAGTATTAATTCGTTCCACTTTCCCCGATCCCAAGGACCAAAAAGATGAGGGAGTATGTCTGTATGTATGTAGGTCTGAGGCGGATCTCGATAGTCAGCTTTAGCGGGGAGGCCGCCTTTAGACTCAAGAATTGGGCGACGGCGGTGCTGGACGGTGGAAGAGCGGGTCCGATCAGGAGCTGGTGAAGCGGTCCGACGCGCGACGACGGCTACGGGTGTCGGTCGGTATTTGCGCGCGGCCACAGTACTACCTGTCGATAGATGGAGTACCTGGTACCCGGGGGCCACACACAACACCCCCTCCCCATTTCACCTTGTTCTGCTGCAAGGATTCAGGAAGCTCCTGCAACCGGCCTGGCGGATTAACGCGACGACTTGGGTTTCCGAGGATCGCCGCCCCCGGCCGGCCCCAGATCCAACGCGACGGTCGGAGCGGGCACCCGCGCGCGCGGGTCGGGGCGACCACGGTCTTGTACCCGGAGTCTTGGACATCAATGCCTGTTGCCGAATGCACTGTTGTTTGGATTTCTTTTTTCTTCACTAAAAGTACCTAAAGAGTGGTACCATTACCAACCCCAGTTTCTATTGAGTAATTTTTCCCTTGATTTTTTATTTTTTAAAAAAAGGTCTTTATACTCCAGTCTACAACTCTGCATTGCTCCACACCATTGTTTATTTTGTCAATTTTGTGATGTAGCCAAACAGGCGATCCTCCATCATCTGAAGATTTAGTCAAATTTGTCTACAAGCGAAATACAAAAGTATATATATATTCAAGAAAATCCTTGTATATTTTTTGGCTACATCTTGAATCATTTATAAATAGATATCTGATGATTTTTCTTAAATTTGGGGCCAATTTTGGCTAATGTAAATATTTTGAGTTTAGCCCTTTTATTGTTTAGTTTCGCTGCCTTTTGGCTATATATGATTATTATTTCAAAATACCTTGTTGCTTGTTGCTACAGTGCCTCCAATGCTCCTCACTCCCAAATTTTGTAGGGTTTGGTCTTTATTTTCTTTGTACTGTTCTACATTGGGATGTTCGAGATTGTTGTCAGCTTGGGGTTGATCGAACTTGCCAACCATGCCTACAAACAAATTGAACAATTTGGCCAAGTTTAAAGTTTTAGACATGTCTTCCAACCCAATATATTATGAAAATTCACTCCAATCAAAGCCACTTTCTTTATTGTCTCATGATGTGTGTACCCGGAAAGAATATATAGGGGTCTTCTTCACTGGTTGATCTGGATTGCTACCAAAATGCACACCATAAACTGATCAAAACTTGGAAGTTTGGACCAGACATGTCAAAGCAAGGTCCTTCCTGCTTTCCTTTTCCCAAAATATATGTACTCAAGTCTCCAAACCCTTTCCTCTTTTTGGCTTGTGTTTTCTTAAAAAATAACTGGATTTATTTTTCTTGTTTGTCCCCGTGAAAAGAAACAGAAAAGGGGTCCTGAAACTAAGAAGCTAGCAATTTCTATTCTCTCTTTCAAAGAACTGGTGTACATGTCAACGCATCATGAGCACTTGATGCTCATCAAATGGTGGTGAATTAACATGGATTGCCTTCTGATCCCAATGCATTGAGCTCATGAGGCCAAAATGAAACCTGGGATATTAGCGACAATGACACAAAGCAAGCTTCCCCTGAAATTGTCAAACAGCTTAAAAAGCCTCAGGACAAAACAAGAACTGCCCCCGCCCCTCCCCCCTCCTTCTTGTCCGATGTCTGCAAGATTCTACACTGTAGAGGAGTGACAAAGCCTCTAATCACCTCTCATCACGGACCAATGCAAATCCATTTCTAGGCTATGCTGTTCATTAAAGTTGTTTGTTAGCTGCTTTGTGGCTCCACTGAATTTGGACATATGGGGATTTTAAGTAAGAAAGGCTTCAGTCGGATGGATATGCAGGCATACTTGGTTATTGGTTTCCAGTCATGGCGTTTGTTGGAAGCAAACATCAAACATTGGATTGACTACTTCTTGGAGTGGGGTCATATAAACTATTCCTCACACCCAAATACAGCTGAATGCAAAAAAAATAAAATTTAAATTGCACTATGGTGTTTGTTTGCATGCATGTTAGAAGTTACAATCCATCACTTGATGAGGGAGACAGTAGATCTTCCAATACAATTTTCTGGCATTTGTGGTGGTGGGCATTGGAAAGATTTATGCAGCAAAAATTGTTGGTTTTTCAATTTTTTAATTGTTCCTAAGTTTTCATAATCTTTAGTGGTTGCTCTTGCGGGCATTTCAAATTGTGCACTGTACACAGCAAACCTACCTGAAATTGTGCGCCCCAAATAGTGGACCTCCTCTTAGCAATGCCTTCACAATTCATTATTACAAAATGTGGGTGCAGTTCATTAGTCCCCATTCACTAGACTAGTGAATTCATTGCTTCTTCATTGGGTCCTGTTCCCTGCAACCAATGAATTCACTCAAAATTCAATGAAATCACTTGGTGTACATGGACACTTTTTTGTTGTCATGATTATACATCAAAATGTTTTTTCTATTAACCTTCCAAAATCAATGATCAAAAGGCAATGTTTTTGACATACTCTTAAAATAATTGATTTTCAAGGTAGTATCAAATTTTCTTTCTGAGATAAATATGTTTGAGAAATGTAAAAAAAATGCAGTTTTAAACACTATAATCATGTATTTTTGAGAATAACACTATTGGATGCAATCACATTGATAAAGGCATTAATAGAAGTCAGGGCATGTGTAATAGGTGCTTGGCTTTTCATGTTTTAATGTTTAAGTTTAAAATTAAAAAAAAATATTTTTACATGATGCCATTTGTAATATAATTTGAAAACATGTGAAGTAATTTGAATTAAATTTAATGAGTATAAAATATTCAAAAACATGCATAAATCACTTTGACCAATGCTTTTGTAATTTTTTTAAGGATTTGAAATGCTTTCGAAATGACATGATCATGTAAAATAATTATTCAAATCATTTATAAAATATTGTATGTCATGGAAAAAAAAATATTTTTGACCACTATAAAAATCATGGATTTATAATACATCACATTTTATAATCAATTGTAATTCTCATTCCCATTATTTTTTATGTATTTGAAAATAATCTATCCTACTTAAGTCATAGTGGTAGTGTCACTTCCTACTATCTCATTTGCACTTTGTTGAAAACATTTAATAAGAAAATAAAATCCATAATTCAAGGTTAATTTAGGTTAAAACTGATTAAAACATTGAGCTCAAGTTAAACTTGGTTAAAACATCATATTAAATTTCACATTAAAACATAGTTCAAGTTAAGCCCAAGTTCAATTCAAGTTACAAACCAAATCATATATTTAGTTAATTTTGAACTTTTAAAAAGTTCAAAATTAACAAATGACCATTTGGATTTGAAAATTTAAAAAGAAACTTTGATTTGGGGATTGTCGCAACCCCACTTTGGCCAAGTGTGGGGGTGAAGCCCAACACTTGGAAAAGTTGGAGGTTGGGAGTCTTCCGGGACTCCCGAATGTTCAGAGCTCAACATCAAGGGGCAAAACACCTCGCATTGAGGTGTTCTTGGTGTCATTGGAAAGGTCTTGAAACGTAGATATCGTAAATGTCCTCGCATTGGCAATTCGGACATCTGCAGCCCAAGTTATGGGCAAAAGAAGGGCCGGGAGTCAAACTGCCAGTTTGACTCCCGACCATTAAAAGTCAGGAATCGACCTCTTCCCGACGTCCGATTTGAGTGTGCGACATGGCGTTGGAAAGATCTCGATGAGGGCTACAACTTTGGTTCAGACCTCGTTGCAATCCAACTCTGTAGTCGGGAGTTATGGTGGTTCAAAGTTCCGGGAGTCCTGCCGGGACAATTTTGGGACTCCATTTCGAGAGTCCCGGGAATTTGTGCCATTCGGATGTAGCCTTCGCGACCAGCCGCAGAGAATACTATATGGGAGAAGGTGGTGACTTCCCCCGAGTCCGGGCCGTGGTGAGTCTTGTGTGTCCAAGTGCCCGTGACAAGTCCCAACACCCAAGGGTGTCCATCAAATTAAAAAAGTCCAAAATTAATTAAATATTGAAACCTGAAAATAAATTCAGATGAGTATCAATGAGGCTAAATCCTGCATAGGGTGGTGCATGTGACAATTTGAGTTCTAACATTTTAAGGAACTTTTGAAGGAAAGGAATATTGTTGAATATTTGAATGAATGGTTGATGCGATGAGTTATGTTATAGGGTGGCTCTGAACCATTGAAATTGAATAGTGGTGAATTGAACCTACAACCTCTTGAATGTTGGTGATGAATCACACTAACTTGAGCTGTTGCCTTCATAAGGTGCCATCAAAACAATGTGTCAATACATGTATGGCTGAGGAATGGTTCTTCTCAGTGTTTTTTTTTTCAAATTCCTCATGTAGGTGCACTGGCTAGGATCCTCAACATTAATTAGCAGTAAATGGCGACTGTCCTGATGGACTAGTAATTTTTTTTGGGAATCCTGCTTAGTTCTGGCGACCTATAGGACCACACTGTCTAAATCGGGCGACTTCTAAGTTTTTTTTGGTCAAGATATGGCGATTTTTTAAAAAAAAATCTCAAAAATCCCTTTGTTGGATTCGCCAGCCCTTTTTTTTGT
>Ga0116231_10005137_pt1 | contig 25962 bp, 19 predicted proteins | sample S1TSphgellanicum_2_FD_89695 | JGI IMG/M metagenome (GOLD analysis project Ga0116231, IMG submission 89695) | Host-associated microbial communities from peat moss isolated from Minnesota, USA - S1T2_Fd - Sphagnum magellanicum MG | ecosystem: Host-associated > Plants > Peat moss > Unclassified... | reverse complement strand
CCTTCCGCGCAGGCATCAACAACCTGTTCGATAAGGATCCGCCCATCGTCGACGCCGAATCCTACGGCATCTCCTCGCCGCCGTTGGGCAACGGCAACACCTATCCAGGCACCTACGACTCCCTCGGGCGTCAGTTCTTCTTCGGCGTCAAGGCCGACTTCTAGGAACCGACCCGAGGTTGGGGATGGGGGGACGCGGCGGGCGCTTGCCCGCCGCGTCTATATCTAGCGACAACCTTAGGCTTCAGGAATAATCAATACAGAGTGCTTGAACCCTCTGGGGGATAGACCTAGGGTCGAACAAACCCGTGTGGGAGATTACTATGTTGCTCGCCGTCCTGTTTGCAGCCGCCCTGGCGTCAGATCCAACCCCGCCTGCGGCCCCGCCGACCACGACCGCTACGACGGTGAATTCGCCTTATAAAAATCCGGCCATCCAGGCCACCGCGACGGGCGACGCCAACAAGGTCGTCTGCAAAACCGAGGAGACGACGGGATCGCGCCTTGGCGCCATGCGCGTCTGCAAGACCAAAGCCCAATGGGACGCCACCTCTGACGCCAGCCGTCAGATGCTCGACGACACCCAGCAGCGCGCTTTCACCCACTAGCCGGCTGGCGTGTGCAGTGTTCTCAGAGCCCCCCTTGGGCCCTTTCGTTTAAATGAGGGCAAGGTCCAGCGGGGTGACGGAAGGGAAGACCCGTTGTAGCCGATCGGGGCTTAGGCCCTGGGTACGCTGAACAAGGCCCCCAATAAGGCTGCGGTAATCGGTTAAGACCGGGTAATCCCGGTTCTGATTGAGGCTGGCCTGCGTTACGGCGACTTGAGCGCCTGCTATACGCCCCCCGTTCACCTGCCCGCCTAAAACCCAGTAGACGCTGCCATGCCCGTGATCGGTGCCCTTGTCGCCGTTCTCGCGAAAGGTTCGTCCGAACTCGGATATGACGACGACGGTGGTGTCCCGCCAGGCTTGCGGTCCAAGCTCGTCCACAAATCCAGCGAGGCCGCGGCCAAGTTCTCCGAGCCTCTGGGCCAAATAACCGTTCGCGCCGCCCTCGTTGACGTGTGTGTCCCAGCCGCCGACGTCCACAAAGCCGAGACTGTAATCGCTTTGCATGAGGCGCCCGATCCGGCGGGCGGCGAGCTCAAAGCCTTTGGGCGACACCGCGTTGCGATTGGCGGCGGTCATTTCCGTCGAGATGGACCTATAGACCTCGTCCCGTACGGCGAAGCCTTCGGCCACCTGAGCGGCCAAGTCGCCGCCCTTATACATGCTCTGAATCAGGCGCGCCTGACGCTCGTCCACACCGGGTTTTGCGACATTTGAGAGGGCGATGTTGGGGATGGGTTTTCCGCCCCGAAAGGTCAGGGGCAACTGGTCTGTGAAGGCGATGGGCCGCGCGCCGGAGAGCTGGTCGTTGAGCCGGCTCATGAACCCTGAGCCGAACAGGCGCGTCCCTTGGATAGGCTGGCCAAGTTCGATGGTGTCCTGGGTTTCAAAGTGGCTTCGGGAGAGATCATCGGCGCCGGCGAAGGGGACGAAAGCCAACTGGCGGGCCTGCCAGAGGGGATAGAGACTATCCTTGAGGGCCGGATGAAGGCTCCAGTCCGCATCGAGGGGAAGACCCGCGTTGGGATCAGCGGGGTTGGGACGCGCAATCTGCAAGGTCGGACGCGCTTGATAATAGAAGTCGCTCGCGGTGGGGATGACCACGTTGGCCGCGTCGTAGGCGCCCCTGAGGAACACAATGAGCAGGCGCTGATCCGCCTGCGGCGCCGCGTAGACGCGTCCGGCCACAAGGGTCGTCGCGGCTGCGCCGGCGGCGGTTAGGAGATGGCGGCGATGCATGGCGTGCCTCCTCAGCGGCGCATGAATTCCGGTGACGATAGGAAGAGCGTGTTCCACTCCTGGGGCGAAACCGCTTGATCAAGGACGCCCGCCGTCGCCGGCGCGATCTCCTTGGACAGCGCCGCGTAGTAGAGGGCGTTCTGCAATTGAGGGAAGGCGGGCTGATCCGCAGCGCCCTGCTGGTCCACTTTGAAAAGGCCCGCCGAGCCGGTTCCGATCTGACGGGCGATTTCAAAGCGAACGGCGAACTGGCCAGGGCCGCTCCACGCCGGGGCCGTCATGGGATAGCCGTCGGGCGTTTCATGGTTATAGAGCCCCTCGCCCATTCTTCCCAGCCACCCCTGGATGGGGCCGGTGTTGAGGACGGTTTTTCCGTCGTAGGCGAGGCGGACGGCGGAGAGGGCGTAGTGGACGGGGTCTTTAAACTTACCGCCGAGGGAGGCGGCAAAGTCCGGGGAATGGATGAGAGCGTCGAGGACGGCGGCGATGTCGCCGTCCGTGTGCTGATAAACGCCGGTGAGGCGGTCGATGAGGGTCTTCGATGGCGCGTCGCCGAGGAGGTAGACGGCCAGCTGCGTGCTCACGCGTCGCGCCGTCGCCGGTTCGCGGGCGAGAATGTCCAGGGCCTGTCCAACTTCCGCATAACCGGATCCGTGAATGGTGTGGCCGAGGAAGACCTTGTCCCCGAAGTCGTGGCGGTTAGGGTTGAACTCAAAGAGGCCGGAACGGATGTAGAGCGCCTGGAGCTGGGGTTTCATCGGAGGCGGGGTGGGATTGAAATCGACGCCGACGCCGGTGAGGATCCGGGCGAGCTCTTGGACGTCGGTCTGGGTGTATCCGGACCCCACGCCCATGGTGTGGAGCTCCATGAGTTCACGCGCGTAGTTCTCGTTGAGGTGATTGGCCGCGTTCTGATCGTTGTCCAGGTAGCGCAGCATGGCCGGGTGCCGAAGCGTCGCCTCGAGAAGATCGCGGAACCGCCCGAGGGCGTGGGGTCGGATGGCGCTATCCTCATAGTCGCCCACCATGGCCCTTAGGTCCCGCTTCCCCAGGTGAACGTTGAAGTGGTTGAACCAAAACCACGTCATCTGCTCGAGAAGCTGGTCGCGGGAATAGAGGTCGCGCAGGATGGATCGGGTCGCCGCCGCCCGCGCGGCTTCATTCATGGCCTTTTGATAGAGGTCCTTGGCCGCCTGCTTGGCGACAGGATCCGCCATGGCGTTGGCCGCCTTGTTCTGCGCTTCAAGATCAACCGCGAGGACCGCCAGGGGCGTGTGCGCGAGGGCCAGGGCGTCAACTTCCCCTTGGGCTGGGGCCGGGAGCGGCTCGTCGAGGGCGGGGTGCAGCTGGCGGGCGATCCAGCGTTCGCGTCCCATCTGGGCGATCTCGGCGACGGTTTGGCTGGTTGCGCCCCAGGTGAGCCGATTGGCCAGGGCGATTTCCTGAGGCGTCGCCGGCGCGGCGCGGCTTGAACCGGCGCTCAGGGCCAAAACGCCGGCCGCCAAGACCCAGGAAAGGCAAACAGGCCGGCTCAAAGGCCTTCGCCTCGGCGGGGGCCTGAAAAAAAGACGCAGGACCACCGGGGGTGCGCCGCGACCTCCACGACGAGCGCATGAAGATCGGCCGAAGGGGCGTTCTGACACGGATCCGTCGACATGCGAGCGCTCCAGGGCGTAGCGGCCTCGCCCCAGGGCGTGGGGAGAGCCGGACCTCATGTCCCATGTCTTTGATCATAGGCGCGCCGCGATGAACGAAGGCTGACGCGTTGCGTCCCAGTTCACAAAAATTAGCGCAATGCGGCGACGTCTGTCGCTCAGTAGGGTAGGGGCCTAGAGGTCGGATCCGGGCGAGGCGCCGTGGAAGGCGTCCATCGCCTCCATCACCTCAACGATCTTCTCCTGCTCCCGGGGCGGGATGAACGGGCTCCAGACGTCGAAAATTAGCACGGCGCGCCAGGTGTCGCTGGTGTTCCAGGCCTCGTGTTCGATGGTGTCATCGAACACAAATGCCTCGCCCACCCGCCAGGGCCGCGTCGATGAGCCCACGCGAAAGCCGCAACCCTCGGGTACGACCAGGGGAAGGTGCGTTACAAGCCGGGTGTTGCTGACCCCCGTGTGGGGTGGAATTCGGGTCTTCGGCGCGAGGACGGAGAACATGGCCGCCGGGGAGCGGCTCTTGGTGTGAGGTTGTGGCATGGCGCTGAGGACGGCCATGGTGCGCGGGCACCGGCGCGCGTTGGCCTCCACCGGGGCCCCGTCCTTATAAAGGTGGAAAGCGCTCCAGCGCAGGGAATGGTTCAGTTCCGCCCATTGATCGAGGGGAACCCCGTCGGGATACTCCACATAGGGCGCAAACCCCGCGGCAGCCGCCTCGTCCTCCATGGCCTGGAGAAACTCTCCGATGATGTCGTTGGACGCCGCCTCCAGCGTCTCGAGCCAGGGAAAGACGCAGCGGTCGTAGAATTCTATGGCGGGGAGGCCAGGATAGGTGAATTGCGCCGGTTGCTGATGAAAGATCCTGCGCCGTCCGGTGAGGCGGTCGACGAACGCCTCCAAGCGTCCATTGTCCTCCCGTGAAGGGCCTGCTTCGTCGGCGAGGGTCTGACGCAGATGGTCGGCCAGATCGTTTTGGTAGGCGGCGAACGCCGCCCGGGCCCGCTCCGCCGCTTGCCGCGTTGCAGGATCCAGACGGTCGGCGGGCGGGCACTGGGTGAGGGCGACGCCATAGGCTGAGCCGGCGAGGCGCCCCTTTCCCTGACGCTCCAGGATCGTGGCGCGCATCAGCAACGCCATAAAGTTCCTTGGATCCAGGGCCAGGGCGGCGTCCAAGGCCGCCTGGGCGGCCTCGAGGTCGTTTAAGGCCCGGCACGCGGCGGCGAGGTTGAGATGCAGGGAGACGGTGGCGGGCTCGGCTTGGATGGCGGCGGAGAGATAGGCCCGCGCGGACTGCGCATCGCCGCTCTTGAGGGCGCGCAGGGCGTCCTGGTTTAGGGCGGCGGGATCCGTCTTCGGACTGCTTTGGGTCGCGTCGGCCATGGTCATGGCGAGAGAATAGGGCGCCGCAGGCTTAGCAAAAAGGTGATCTCGCAGGTGTGGGCCCAAAGTCGCAGGGCGGCGCAGGGTTCCACTTCAGTGATAATATCCCTCGACCCGTGGGGCGAGGGGATCTAGAGGCGCAGGTGAAGAAGCGCTTTTCGGCCCCTGGCCCGCCGCCGAGACGGCGAAATGGGCCAGAGCGCCTGACGAGAAGTGATGACCATGGCCCTGCCTCCAAGCCCGTCCCTTGCGCCGACGGCTGTCGACGACGCCCTGACCGCCGCACAGAGCGCGGTCGCGAGGGGTGATCTCGCCTCCGCCGTCAGGATCGCGGAGACGGCCCTGGCGCGCGGCGTCCGCCATCCGCATCTCTACAATCTTCTGGCCTATGGGCTTGAGGAGGCGGGTCGCCTGGGCGACTCCTTCCGCGTCCTCCAGCACGCCCTGGAGATGGCGCCGCAGGATCCGCAGATCCTCCACGCCATGGGGCTTTGCCTCTTTAAGATGGGAAGGACCGTGGAGAGCCTCGTGGCCTTCGACGCCGCGTTGCTGCACCGGCCTGACTTCGCGCCCATCCTCCATCACAAGGGTCTTGCGCATCACGCCCTTGGCGCCGCCGCCGAAGCGAGCGCGGCGTTTGAAGCGGCGGCCGCCGTCGACGCCAATTACGCCGATCCCTGGGCGGGGCTGGCCGTCCTGGCCTACCAAAGGGGAGACTATGGGGCCGCGCGGCGCCACGCCGGCGAGGCTCTGCAGCGGGATAAGCACATCCCCGGCGCCCACATCGCCATGGCCCAGGCGGATCTGGCCGAGGGGGCGGTGGATCAGGCCGAGGCGCGGATCCGCGCCCTTCTCAAGTCTAGAGCCCTGCCGGCGTCCGACCGGGCGGACGTGCTCAGCCTCCTTGGGGACATCCTCGACGTGGAAGGGCGCTGCGCGGAAGCCTTCGCCGCCTATGGCGAGGCCAAGGCGGCGGCGGAGGGCGCGAACTCCGCCCTTCTTGTGGGCGCGACGGATTATCCCAAGCTCGCCGCCCTCGCCTCTGAAACCCTGAACGCGTGGGGCGCGAAGGGGCGTCTGGCCCCGGCGACCGCGCCGGCCGCGCCCGCGCCCGACGCGAAACGTCCTGAGCGCCACGTCTTTCTCCTGGGCTTCCCACGCTCTGGCACAACCCTCCTTGAGCAAGTGCTCCAAAGCCATCCTGGAATCGTCTCCCTGGACGAGCGGGCCACCCTCGAAGGCCTTGCAACGGATTATTTGAGCACAGCCGAGGGCTACCGCCGGCTTCTGGCTTTGGAAGGGGAGGCCCTGGAGCGCGCCCGGCAGCGTTATTGGACCATCCTATCCGAGGGCGGCGTCGACCCCTCCGGCCCGGCGTTTGTCGACAAACTTCCCCTGAACACCCTCAAGCTCCCCCTCATCGCGCGCCTATTTCCGGACGCGCACATCCTCTTCTGCATCCGCGACCCCCGGGACGTGGTCTTCAGTTGCTTCAGGCGCGCGTTCCAGATGAACGGCGGCATGCGCGAGTTTGTCTCCGTGGAGCGGGCGGCCCGGTTTTATGACGCCGTCATGCGCGCGGGGGAGGCCGCCCGTTCGGTGCTCCCCCTCAAGCTGCACGAGGTGCGATACGAGGCCTTCGTCGCGGATCTCAAGGGCGAGGCGTCCGCGGTCTGCGGCTTCCTCGGCCTTGAATGGGACGAAGGCATGCTCGACTTCGCCGCTGGGGCGCGCCAACGGGCCATCCTCACGCCCAGCGCCGCCCAGGTCCGCAAGGGTCTTTATCAGGACGGCGTGGGACAATGGCGGCGGTATCGCAAGGAGATGGCGCCAGCCCTCGAGATCCTGGAGCCCTGGGTGCGGCGCTTCGGCTACGTCGACCCGGCCTGACGGGGGCGATGCGCGCCCGCCTCAGGCGCCTCGCCAGAACAGGCCCACGGTGAGGGCGACGCCGAGGATGACGACGCCGATGCGTAAGGCCTTTTCGTTCACCCGCGTCAGCATCCAGGCCCCAAAAAGACCGCCCAAGACGGCGCCCACGCCCAGGGCCGCCGCCAGAAGCCAGCGCACATCCTTGGAAAAGGCGAAAATCGCGACCGCGGACGCGTTCATGACCGCCGCAAGGACGTTCTTGGTGGCCGCCGCAGGCTTCACGGGCAGGCCGCCCACGGTGAGGGCGGCCAACATGAGAAACCCGATCCCTCCGCCGAAGTAGCCGCCGTAGACGGCGATCAGGAACTGGATGAAGCCCGCGGTGAGCGGACTGATAGAACGGCCCGCCGGGTCGGGCCTGCGGAAAAACGAGCCCCAGGCGAAGAGGACCGTGGCGAAGAGCACCAGCCACGGGACGAGGCGCGCGAAAAAGCTTGCCGGGGTGGCCAGAAGGAGCAGCGCGCCGATGACCCCCCCCATGAGGCTGAGGATCAGGAGGACGCGGAAGGAGAGCTTTTGCGCACCGGACACCAGACGAACATTGGCGAGGCCGGTGGTCACCTGGCCAGGGAAGAGAGCCAGGGTGGACGTGATGTTGGCCGCCCTTGCGTCAAGGCCTGAGAGGATCAGCACCGGCAGGGTGACGAAGGAGCCCCCGCCCGCCAGGGCGTTTTGCGTTCCCGCCCAAAGACCCGCAAGGAAGAGGAACGCCAGCGTCATCACCATGGCGCTGGCCTATGCCTCACAGGCGGTCATGGGGAAAGCGGGAGGGAGGATTTTTTGCGCCGCGCGCGGCGCTGCGCGTCTATTCAGCGGCGACCATGGAGGTCGCCGCACCGCTAGCCCCGAGGGCGCCGAAGGGCGGCGCGCCGCCCGCCTCAGCAAGGCGCTCCAGGAGGGCGGCATGCTCCTCCCAAAGGGCCGTCGGCAGTTTTTCGCCGAAGCGCTCGTAATGGGGTGCGATGAGCGCCGCCTCCTCGGCCCAGACATCAGGGTCAATCGTGAGCAAAAGCTCAAGATCCTCGTCGGACAGTTTTAGCCCGCTGACGTCGAGGCCTTCCCGGGTCGGAAGGAGCCCGATTGGGGAGGCTACGGCGTCGACATGGCCCTCGAGGCGGTCGACGATCCATTTGAGCACGCGGCTGTTTTCGCCATAGCCCGGCCAGACGAAGCGGCCGCTCTCGTCCTTGCGGAACCAGTTGACGAAGAAAATCTTGGGCAGTTTCACCGGGTCGGCGCGTTCGCCAAGGTCAAGCCAGTGTTGGAAATAGTCGCCCATGTTGTAGCCGCAGAAGGGCAGCATGGCGAAGGGGTCGCGGCGCAGTTCGCCCACCTTGTTCTCTGCGGCGGCAGTGCCCTCGGACGCCACGTTGGAGGCCAGGAACACCCCATGGCGCCAGTCGAACGCCTCCGTCACCAGGGGGACGGCCGAGGCGCGACGACCGCCGAACAGGATGGCGGAAATCGGAACGCCGCGGGGATCCTCCCATTCCTGCGCGATCACCGGGCATTGGCCGGCCGGGGCGGTGAAGCGGGCGTTGGGATGGGCGGCGGGCTCGCCGCCTGGGGTCCAGGGGCGGCCCTTCCAGTCTGTGAGGCCCTGGGGCGCGGGCTCGGAGAGGCCTTCCCACCACACGTCTCCGTCCTGGGTCAAGGCCACGTTGGTGAAGACCGCGTTTGAATGCAGCGCCTCGATGGCGTTGTGGTTGGTGGCGACGCCGGTGCCGGGAGCGACGCCGAAGAAGCCCGCCTCAGGATTGATGGCGTAGAGACGTCCATCCTCGCCGAAGCGCATCCAGCAGATGTCGTCTCCAATGGTCTCCGCCTTCCACCCGGCCAGGGTCGGTTGGAGCATGGCCAGGTTGGTCTTGCCGCAGGCGCTCGGGAAGGCGGCGGCGACGTAATGCACGGCCTGGTCCGGCGAGGTCAGCTTGAGGATCAGCATGTGCTCCGCCAGCCAGCCCTCATCGCGCGCCATGACCGAGGCTATGCGCAGGGCGTAGCATTTCTTGCCAAGGAGCGCGTTTCCGCCGTAGCCGGATCCATAGGACCAGATCTCGCGCTCTTCGGGGAAATGGACAATGTATTTGGTCTCATTGCAGGGCCAGGGCACGTCGGCCTGTCCCACGGCCAGGGGCGCGCCCAGGGTGTGCACCGCCGGGACGAAGAAGCCGTCCTCGCCGAGGGCGTCCAGGGCGGCCTTGCCCATCCGGGTCATGATGCGCATGGAGACGGCCACGTAGGCGCTGTCGGTGATCTCAACGCCCAGGGCGGAGATGGGTGAGCCGATGGGACCCATGCAAAAGGGGACCACGTAGAGGGTGCGGCCACGCATGGCGCCCTTGAAGAGGCCCTTGAGGGTCGCGCGCATGGCGTCCGGCTCGGACCAGTTGTTCGTGGGGCCTGCATCGGCCGGGTCGCGCGAACAGATGAAGGTGCGGCTCTCCACCCGCGCCACGTCCTTCGGATCGGAGGCGGCGTAGAAGGAGTTTGGACGTTTTTCAGCGTTGAGGCGCTTCATGGTCCCGCCGGCCACAAGGGCGTCGGTGAGGGCGGTCCACTCTTGGTCCGAGCCGTCGCACCAGTGCACGCGGTCCGGTTCCGTCAAGGCCGCGACCTCGGCGACCCAAGCCTTCAGCCGTGCGTGTTTGGTTGGAGCTTCCGCTAGACCGGGGACGCTTGGCGCCATTTTTTCCACCCTATCGCCGGAGCCCGTTGGCCGGGCCCATTGCCGCACCTGATTAACAAGTCGGCGAGGCTGCGTCGAATCTGGAATCGCACCCTGCCGTGGGCGCGGCCATGCAAGGAAGGCGCCGCAGCTTAAGCGCCGCATGAAGCTCATGAATCAGGCAGCCTTGTAGATAGTTAGGCTTCCTAATATATCTGAGGCATGCCCGAACGCGCCGCCCGTGACGCCCTTGACGAGGATGTGGCCGCCTTGGCCGACGCCTTGCGCCCCGTCATGCTCAAACTCAGCCGCCACCTGCGCCGCGAAGCGCAGAAAGTGGGGGTCTCCGCCCTGGACGCGCAGCTGCTAGGCGTGGTCAAGGCCCTGCCGGGCGTAGGCGTCTGCGAACTCGCCGACATCGAGCAGATGAGCCGCCCCGCCATGAGCGCCCACATCAAAAGGCTCGCCGACGCGGGATGGCTCGAACGAGCGGAGGAGGAGGAGGGGGCTGACCGCCGCCGGGTGCGCCTGCGCCTCAGCGCCAAGGGGGCCCAGGCGTTGAGCGCCATCAGACGTTCGCGCAACAACTGGCTCGCCGCCCGGCTTGAGGGCCTTTCCCTTCACGAGCGCCGCGCCCTGGCCGACGCCCTCGGCCCGCTTGAGCGTCTGGTGGAGATGAAGTCGTGAGCCTCGAGGCCCTTCCCACGGCCGCCGCCGCCCCCGAGGCCAAGGCCGGCCGCACGGGCCCGCTCTTACCCATGATCATCGGCTCGGCGCTCTTCATGCAGACGCTCGATTCGACCGTCATCTCCAACGCCCTGCCCACCATGGCCCGCGCCCTGCGCCAGGACCCGGTGACCCTGAACCTGGCCATCACCGCCTATCTCCTCTCCGCCGCGGTCTTCCTGCCCATTTCCGCGTGGGTGGCCGACCGGTTCGGCGCCAAGTCGGTGTTCCGCGCCGCCATCGCCGGCTTCGCCCTCTCCTCCCTGCTGTGCGGCTGTGCGCAGACCCTCCCCGAGATTGTGGCCGCCCGAATGCTGCAGGGCGTGGCGGGGGCCATGATGCTGCCCGTGGGGCGCCTTGTGCTGCTGCGCAGCGTGCCCAAGTCCGAGCTTGTCAGGGCCATGTCCTATCTCACCATGCCGGCCCTCCTTGGGCCCATCCTCGGCCCGCCCATCGGCGGGTTCATCGTCACCTTCTCCTCGTGGCGGTGGATTTTCTTCATCAACGTGCCCATGGGGCTCTTGGGCGTCGTCCTCGCCACCCTCTTTGTGCCTGATGTGCGCGAGACCGTGACCCGGAAGCTGGACCTGCGGGGCTTCATCCTCACCGGCTGCGGCCTCGCCGGTCTGGTCTACGGCTTTGATAATCTCGGGCGCAACGTCCTGCCCGTCGCCGCCGTGGCGGGCCTGCTGATCGGCGGAGCCCTCAGCGGGGTCCTTTACGCCTTTCACGCTCGGCGCACGCCCCACGCCATCTTGGATTTGAACCTCTTCAAGATACCGACCTTCACCGCCGCAACGGTGGGGGGGCTCTTCTCGCGCCTTGTGATCGGCGCGAGCCCCTTCCTCTTAGCGCTCCTCCTGCAACTTGGCTTCGGCCTGAGCGCCTGGCAGGCGGGGCTCTTAACTTTCGCCGGCGCGGCCGGGGCCCTTTTGATGAAGACCACCGCGCGGCCTATCATCAATCGCTTTGGGTTCAAGCGGATCTTGATCCTCAACGCCCTCCTGGTGGCGCTGCTCTCCGGCAGCTACGCCTTCTTCCGCGCCGACACCCCCCACGCCCTCCTCATCAGCGTTCTGCTTGTGGGCGGCTTTTTCCGGTCCCTCCAGTTCACCGCCCTTAACGCCCTCGCCTACGCCGATGTGCCCCAGCCCATGATGAGCCGCGCCTCATCCCTCTCAAGCATGTTCCAACAGCTGGCCCAGAGCCTGGGGGTCGGCCTCGCCGCCGTCTTGATCCATTACACCCTGCTCTTCCGCCATTCCGCCCACCTTCAAGCTGAGGACATCACCCCGGCCTTCGCCATCGTGGCGGGCCTCTCCTTGGCGGCGCTCTTCTTTTTCATTCCCCTTAAAACCAACGCCGGATCGGAAGTTTCAGGCCGCGCCCCAGCGGCGGCGGAGGCTTGAGCGCGTGGCCTCCATCTCCAAGCGGGCGAAGGTCGCCGCGTCTTTTTGAAACTCAGGAGGCGGGATCTTTCGCCTTCAGATGGTCGTCGAACCAGGCCACCAGGCGGTGGGCTAGGTCGCGCATATGCTCGGGCTTGCCGATACGATGGCCCTCGCCTTCGTAGATGACGAGGGAGGTCTCAACGCCCTCCGCCTTCAGCCCGTGCCAAAACTCGATGGATTGGGGCGCTGGGCACTCCACATCGCGCTCGCCCACATAGATGAAGGTCGGGGTCTTGGCGTTCTTGATGGCGCGGATGGGGGAGAGTTTGTCGTAGATGGCCGGGTCGTCGTAGGCGGAGGCGCCGAAGAAGGGAAGCATCCACTGGTCGATGCCGTTCTCCCCGTAGTAGCTCACCCAGTTCGCCACCCCGGCGCCGGCCACGGCGGCGTGGAACCGGTTGGTGTGGGTGACGCTCCACATGGTCATGAACCCGCCATAGCTGTGCCCGTAGACGCCCAGGCGCCGGTCGTCGATGGGCGCGATCTTCTCCACGGCGTCCACGCCAGCGAGGATGTCGCGAAGGTCGCCGCCGCCGAGGTCGCGCACGTTGGCCTCTGTAAAGGCTTCGCCCTGCCCGTAGCTGCCGCGCGGGTTGGGCTCGAAGACGTAATAGCCGTGGTCGATGAGGTCGCGCACGGTTCCGCTGGACACGTAGCTCGGCGTCGACGCCGCGCTGGGACCTCCATGGACGATGGTGATCATGGGATACTGGACCCCGGGACGGCGAGCGACGGGGCTAAGGAGCCAGCCCTGCACCCTATAGCCCTCGCTGGTCCAAACCACGCTTCGCGCCTCCACATGGGGCGACAGGGCGTCGTTGTCGTGGGTGACGGTGCGAAGGTCCGCCAGGGGACCGACTTTCAGAGCCGGCGGATTTGAGAAGGTCTGGCTGGCCATGACCGCCGTGCGCCCCTTGGCGTCGAGGGCGAAATGGCCGTCCCCTGCGCTGGTCGACCCGTCAAGGGTCGCCAGGGTCCTGACGGCGCCGCTTTTGGGGGAGACCTCCGCAATCACCTCCGAGCCGCCTTCAAGGGCGCTCGCCAGGAGCCGATCGCCGCGCCAGACCACCCCCGTGAAACTCCCCTTGAACCCTTGGGTGACGTCCTTCGGCTCGCCGCCGTCCAGGGAGACGGTGAAGAGGTCTCCACCCACCGAGCCGAAGTCGCTCATGATCCCGCCGATGAAGGCCACGGTGCGCCCGTCCGGCGACACCCTGGGCGCGTTCATCTGATACTTTGGAGCGGCGAGGATGCGTTGCGCACCGGTCTCCGCGTCGAAACGGACGAGCTTGGCGATCCACCAGTTGTCGTCGCCGTCGCCCTTGGCGGCGGTCGCCACAAACCCGCGGCCGTCAGGGGTCCAGTCGTATTCATAAACCCAGGTGTCGACGGGACTGACGAGCCTAAGGGCGCCGCCGGCGCGGGGAACGACCGCGATGCGCTGTTCGTCCACGACGCTTCCGATCTCGCCGGTGAGGGGCGCTCCGGCCTGAACCGCCCCGACCTCCTTATGCGCCCCGATGGTGACGAGGAGGGCGAGGGTGCGTCCGTCGGGGGACCACCGCGGGACGCCGGCGTTCCCCTTGACCTCGACGATGGAGCGGACCGCGCCGGCTTCCGCCACCTCAAGGGCGGCTGAGCCCGTGGCGCGATCGGTGGCGATGAAGGCGACGGCGTCGCTGTCCGGGGCGAAGGCGAGACCCGCGTAACGGCATGCTCCACAGGGGTCGTAGATAGCCGCAACCTTGCCTGAGGCGTCCCGCACGACGATCCGGCCGTGGGGCGTTTTCGGGTCGTCGGCGTTCTGGTCGCTCTCGACGCTGGCGATGAACGCTCCGTCGGCGGAAAGCGATGCGCCCTGATATTCGTGCACGGCCTCTGCGGCGGCGGGGTGGGATAGGGTCCAGCCCCCGGCGACGGCCAGGGCTGCGGCGGCGGCCAAAATCGGCGAAGCGGTCATGCCTAATCCTTGGTTCCAAGCGCGTGCGCCGCGCCCGATTAGAGGTCCTCGTCCTCGATCCAGTCGAGGCTCGCCTTTACCGCCTTGTTCCAGAACCGGCGCCGGCGCTCGCGGATAGCCGGGTCCAGGGCTGGGGTCCAGTGGGCGGAGGGACGCCAGTTGGCCTTGAGGGCCGCCTGGTCAGGCCAGAACCCTACCGCCAGGCCCGCGGCGTAGGCGGCGCCCAGGCAGGTGGTCTCGATGACCGCAGGCCGGACCACCGGAGCGCCCAGAATGTCGGACTGGATTTGCATGAGGAGATTGTTGCTCACCATTCCGCCGTCGGCCTTCAGGGCCGTGAGGGCCATCCCGGCGTCGGCGTTCATAGCCTCCACCACCTCACGCACCTGCCAGCAGGTGGCCTCCAGAACCGCCCGCGCCAGATGCGCCCGGGTGACGTAGCCCGTCAGTCCGGCGATGACGCCCCGGGCGTCAGAACGCCAATAGGGGGCGAAGAGGCCGGAGAAGGCGGGCACGAAATAGCATCCCCCGGTGTCCTCCACCTGGCTGGCGAGGGCTTCTATGTCGGCGGCGCGCTCCACAAGGCCCACATTGTCCCTGAACCACTGGACCAGGGCGCCGGCCACAGCCACCGATCCTTCGAGGGCGTAGACCGCTGGCGCCTCGCCTAGGCGGTAGGCGAGGGTGGTGAGGAGGCCGTTGGCCGAGAACTTTGGCTCGGCCCCGGTGTTCAAAAGCAGGAACCCTCCCGTGCCGTAGGTGCATTTGCCGTCCCCAGGCTCAAAGCAGGTCTGGCCGAACAGGGCGGCCTGCTGATCGCCAAGGGCGCCCGCAACCTTCACCCCTTCGAGGACGCCGCGGGCTTGGCCATAGACTTCCGAGGAGGAGACGATGGTCGGCAGAAGGGCGGCCGGTATCTCGAAAGCCTCAAGAAGGGCGGGGCTCCACTCCAGGGTCTTGAGGTCCATGAGCATGGTGCGGCTGGCGTTGGTCACATCGCTCACGTGGCGACCCGTGAGCTTCCAGATCAGCCAGCTTTCCATAGTGCCGAAGAGGATCTCGCCCCGCTCGGCCCGGGCGCGCAGGCCAGGGACCTCATCCAGGAGCCATCGGATCTTCGGCCCGGAGAAGTAGGTGGCGAGGGGCAGGCCGCAGATGCCGCGGTAGCGGTCCTGGCCCGCCTCGCCTGCAAGGGCGCGCACCAGACGGTCCGTGCGGGTGTCCTGCCAGACGATGGCGTTGTGGACGGGAACCCCCGTGGCCTTGTCCCAGAGGAGCGTTGTCTCCCGCTGATTGGTGACCCCCACGGCGGCTAGGTCGGATGGCCCTGCGCCGAGGCTCGCGAGGGTCTCGGCCACGACACTCTCCACATTGGCCCAAATCTCCTGGGCGTCGTGCTCGACCCAGCCCGGCCTCGGGAAGATCTGCCGGTGCTCCTTTTGGGCGGAGGCGAGAATGTCCCCCCCGCGGTTGAACAGGATGCACCGGCTTGAGGTGGTCCCCTGGTCGATGGCTGCGATGTAGCCGCTCATGGCGAGCTCAAAGGCTGGACGCGGCGAAGGCCACCCCGCCGTCAACAGTCAAGGTTGAACCGACCACATAATCGCCAGCGCGGGACGCGAGGAAGATGGCGGCCCCCGCCATGTCCTCGTCCGCGCCGATGCGGCGTGCGGGGATGCGTTTGGCCACTTCCTCGCCCTGATCGCGGGCGGTGATGTTCATGTCCGAAGCGAAGGCGCCCGGGGCGAGGGAGCTGACGACGATATTGTCGGCGATCAGGCTGGCCGCGAGGCGGCGGGTGAGGTGAATCAGGCCCGCCTTGGAGGCGTGGTAGGAATAGGTTTCCTGGGGGTTGGGGCGAATCCCATCAATGGAGGTGATGTTGATCACTTTTGAGGGCTTGTCCGGACGCGCTGCGGCCTTAAGGGCGCCGTGCAGAGCCTGGGTGAGGAAGAAGGGGGTCTTCATGTTGAGGTCCACCACCTTGTCCCAGCCTTTCTCGGGAAAGGCGTCAAACTCCGCGAGCCAGGCCGCACCGGCGTTGTTGACGAGAATGTCCAAGGACGCCTCGCGCGCCCCATAAGCATCCGCCAGCCCCTTGGCGCCTTCGACGGTGGAGACGTCCGCCGGGATCGCGTGGATCTCCCCCTGGGAAGAGAGCGCTTCGACCGCCTCAGCGCAGGCGGGGGCTTTACGGGAGGAAATATAGACCCGCGCGCCGTGGGCCAAAAACCCCCGCGCGATCATCAGCCCGATGCCGCGCGAGCCGCCGGTGATCAGGGCGGTCCGTCCTTTAAGCGAAAACAGGTCTTTCACAGTCATCCTCCTGGCGCGTCCGAGCCGCGCTCTTCCTTCTGGTCGGGATCGACCGTAGCCTAGCTCGTGCAGCGGGCGCTAGGGCTCGGCCAGGCGCGGAGAGTACATGCTGGCGCTCATTGGCATCGTGATCGTCGTGGTCGGGTTCGCCGCGGGCATCAATCCCCTCCTCGTGGTGGTGACCGCCGCCCTGGCCTCCGGACTTTTGGCGGGCCTTGCGCCCTTGGATGTGGTCGCAGCCCTGGGCAAGGCGTTCAACCAAAACCGCTTCGTCAGCGTGGTCTGGATCATCCTGCCCGTGGTGGGGCTCCTGGAGCGCTACGGCCTGCAGGCCCGGGCCCGCGATCTTGTCGGCCGCCTGAAGCGCTCTAGCCCGGGCGGAATCCTCACAGGGTACATGCTGGCCCGCCAGATTACCGCCGCTCTGGGGCTCAACGCCCTCGGGGGCCACCCTCAGATGGTGCGGCCCCTCATTGCGCCTATGGCCGAAGCGGCCGCGGAGCGCATGCGCCCGGACGTTGACGCGCCCCTGAAGGAGACCATCAGGGCCAACGCCGCCGCGTCGGACAATATGGGCGCCTTCTTCGGCGAGGACATTTTCATCGCCTTCGGCTCGATCCTGCTTATCAAGGCGGTTTTGAAGTCCGGAGGCGTGGAGGTCTCGCCCCTGGCCCTGTCCGCGTGGGCCGCGCCGACAGCCATACTCGCCTTCGTGGTCCACGCTGTCCGGATGGCCCGCCTCGACCGGCGCCTGCGCCGCCTGAAGGGCGCCTCAGGTCCGGCCGTCGAGGCCGATCCGGACGGTGCAGCGCCGTGATCCCCGTCGGAGCGGTCTACGCCCTCGCCGGGCTCATGTTCGCCGGCGTCGCGGTCCTTGAAGCCCTGGACCGCGCCCAGCCGCGCCGGTTTCTAAGGGCCGCCTTCTGGGGCGCCTTCGCCGCAAGCTTTCTCTTCGGCGACCTTTGGGGAGATCGCGCAAACGGCCTTTTGCTCATCGCCATGGTTCTCATCGCCGGCCTTGGCGGGTTTAAGCGGGCGCCCGGCCAGGCCTCCGACGTCGATGCAAGGTCCTCCGCCCCTTCGGATCAACCCCTAGGCGCCGCCTGGCGGATTTTCGCGCCTGCCCTTGCGGTGCCCCTGGTCACCCTCGCCGGAGCGCTCTTGCTCGGAAAGGCGTCCGTCGGCGGGGTTCCCCTCATCGATCCCAAACAGGCCACGCCCATCAGCCTCGGCCTTGGCGTCCTAAGCGCCCTGACCCTCGCCTACGCGGTGCTGAGGCCTCGTCCCCTGGAACCGCTCCAGGCTGCGCGGGGGATCATCGACGCCGTCGGCTGGGCTGCGCTCCTGCCCCAGACCCTGGCGGCGCTGGGGGCTGTGTTCGCCCTCGCCGGCGTCGGCCATGTGGTGGGCGATCTGCTGGCGCGGGTCCTGCCCCTGGACAACCGGTTCGCCGTGGTCTGCGCCTTCACGGGCGGCATGGCTCTGTTCACCATCATTATGGGCAACGCCTTTGCGGCCTTCCCCGTCATGGCCGCCGCCATCGGTCTTCCCCTCATCGTGCGTCGGTTCGGCGGCGACCCGGCGGTCATGGGCGCGGTGGGCATGCTTTCAGGCTTCTGCGGCACCCTCGTCACTCCCATGGCGGCGAACTTCAACATGGTTCCCGCCGCCCTCCTTGAGCTTAAGGACCGCTATGGGGTGATTAAGGCGCAGGCGCCGTCTGCGGCGGCGCTCTTGGCGGCCAACACCCTCATCCTGTATTTTTTCTGCTTCAGGCGGTGACATGACCACGACTTTCGAACTGAGGCCGGAGGGCCTAAGTCCCGACCTGGCGGGAAAATTCGCCCGCATCGCCCTTGGCCACGTCACCCGGGAATATCCTCACAAACTCGACCACGTTCTGGAGGAGGACGCCGACGCATCCACGCCCCGGGCCCTGCACCCGGTCTTCTATGGAAGCTTCGACTGGCATTCCTGCGTGCACGGCTATTGGCTCCTGGCTCGGATCCTTCGGCGCTTTCCGGATCTGGACGAGGGGCGCGACATCAGGGCCCTGTTCGACGCCCACCTGACGCCGGAACGGATCGCGGGAGAGACGCGATATCTGGCGCGGGCGTCTGCGCGTGGGTTTGAGCGGCCCTACGGCTGGGCGTGGCTTCTCATGCTCGCCGCCGAGCTCAGGCTGCACGAGGAGGGGCCCGGACGGCGGTGGGCGCACGCCCTCGCGCCCCTTGCGGAGGCCTTCGCCGAGCGGTTCAAAACCTTCTTACCCAAGGCGCTCTATCCTATTCGCACGGGCGTCCACTCCTCGACCGCCTTCGCTCTGCGTCTTGCCGCGGACTATGCGCAGGGGACGGACGCGGAACTCACCGCGCTGATCGCGCAGAAGGCGAGGCTTTGGTACGGCGCAGACGCCGATGCGGCGGCCTGGGAGCCCTCCCTGGATGACTTCCTCTCGCCCACCCTGATGGAGGCGGAGGCCATGCGCCGGATCCTGCCGTCTGAGGCGTTCCCCCCTTGGCTTGAGCGTTTCCTGCCGCGCTTGAGCCTCAGGGAGCCCGCAACGCTCTTTACGCCCGCGACGGCCTCCGACCGGAGCGATGGGAAGATCGCCCACCTGGACGGCCTCAATCTCAGTCGCGCCTGGTGCTTCAGCGCCCTGGCGGACGCCCTGACGGACGCCCATCCGGCCGCGGCGCTCATGCGAGAGGCGGCGACGACGCATCTTCGGACGAGCCTGCCCCATGTGGCCGGCGATTACATGGGCGAGCATTGGTTAGCGAGCTTTGCGCTCCTGGCGCTTGAAGGCGGCTAATGCGGCTAAGCCGCCTTAGGCCGGTTGGGACCTGGGCTCAGCTCGGCGTTCTGGCCGACCCTTCGCAGGGACCCGGGCGACCTCCGGCGCCGCGGCCTCTGCGTCGGTCCAACAGGCGATCTTATGCAGCAGCTCGGCCGGATTGATGGGCTTGCCCACATGGTCGTTCATGCCCGCGCGTCGGCAGGCCTCCACCTGGGAGGGCAATACATTGGCGCTGAGGGCCAGGATGGGCGTTGTGCGGTTGGGACCGCGCCCCGCCCGAATGGCCTTACACGCCTCAAGCCCGTCCATGATCGGCATCTGCATGTCCATGAGAATGACGTCGAAGGCGATGTGCTCAGCCGCCTCCACGGCTTCGGCGCCGTTTTGCGCCTCCCGGAGGCTCACGTTGAAGGGCTCGAGCAGCGCCCCGACGATCTCCCGGTTGGCCTCCACGTCGTCGGCTACAAGAACCCGAAGGGCGGGCAGGGTCTTGGCGTCGTCTCCCGGCGGACGCGGCATGGCTGCGCCCTCCACAGGCGGCGCGTGGAAGGTGAACCAGAAGGTTGATCCGACGCCCAGAACGCTCTCAACGCCGATGGCGCCGCCCATCATCTCTGAAAGGCCTTTGCAGATCGCCAGACCCAAGCCGGCGCCGCCGTTCTGACGGGTGTTGGAGGCGTCCACCTGGGAGAACCGTTGAAACAGCCTGCGAGCGTCTTCCGGCGCGATGCCCGGGCCCTCGTCGGCGACGGCGATGCGAAGGCGTCCGGATCCGTCCTTTTCGCTGGCGATGCGGACCTCGACACCGCCCCCGCCGCCGAACTTCACCGCGTTGCTAAGGAGGTTGAAGAGGATCTGGCGCAGGCGGTCAGGGTCGGCCAGGATCCGCGCCGGCATGTTTTTTTCGGTTTTGAGCCTGATCTGACAGCCCTTCGCCGCAGCGTTGGCCCTGATGAGGTCGACGGTCTCGTCGACAAAGTTCGCAAGCTCCACCGGACGGGGTGCGAGCTGGATCTTGCCCGCTTCCAGGCGCGACAGATCAAGCACGTCGTTGACGATGGCCAAGAGGGCGTTGCCGCCCGTCTTGATGCGCCCGATGTAGGCCTGAGCCTTTTCCGGCAGACCCTCGATCCCCTCCATGAGGGTCGCAAAGCCCAAAACCACTGTCAGGGGCGTGCGGATCTCATGGCTCATGTTGGCCAGAAACTGGGTTTTAGCCACGGTGGCGGCTTCGGCTTCGGACCGCTTCACTTCGAGTTCGCGCTCGATGGCGAGGCGCTCGGTCACGTCGCGGAGGATGGAGATCATGCCGGCCATCTCTCCGGCGTCGTCGCGTAAAACCGTCGGGCTGCTCTCAAGCCATGTGGTCCCGCCGTCCGCTCTCAGAACGCGGAACAGGCTCACATGGGGCTGACGGCTTTGCTCAGCGACCAAGTCCGCCAAGGGGGCGCTGGCGGCGGAAGGCGGATCCGCCGGGACCAGAAACGCGTTGATACTCCGTCCCACGAGGGCCTCGGGCGTGTAGCCGAGCTGGCGCACGGCTGGGGAAACGTACTCGATGACCAGCTGGCGGTTCAGATGGATGATGATGTCCTTGGCCCTGTCCGCCAGGAGGCGATAGCGCGCCTCGCTCTCCTCAAGTTTCTTTCGGGCGAGGGTCTCGGCCGCTTCTGCGGCGCGGCGCTCCTGTTCAGAGGCGAGGAGGCGCGACCGCTCGCCCTGAAGGACGATGGCGAATGCGAGCTGTTCGGCCAGACGCTGAAAGAGGTCCATCTCCCTTGGGCCGAAGCTCTCCGTCTCGGAGGCGTAGACAATGAGGACCCCAAGGACGCCATTGCCTTGGGAGAAGGGTACCGTGACGCTCGAGCGGATGCCGTAGGGAATGGCCCGCGCGCGCCAGGGCTCGAAACTCGGATCGGTGTGGGCGTCCCGCATAATGAACGAACGTCCCGAACGGATGGAGAGCCCCGTGGGGCCGTTTCCCGCCGGATCATCCTCGGCCCAACTGAGGGAGACGTCGTCAAGGTAGGCGGCCGCCTCCCCTGCGCGCGCAGCGATCTTGATGCGTTTGCTGGGCAGGGGTTCGGCTAAGGCCACTGCGGCCAGGATATAGGCGTCGTGATGGACGATGGCTTCGCACACGGACTTGACCACGTTCTCCAGGCTCTGCGACCGCAAAAGGGCGGTGGTGGCCCGGGAGAAGGCCGAAAGCGCCCAGTCCAGACGCCGAACCTCGTCCGAATCGTCATGGCGGCGCAGGGGCTCCAGCTTCAGACGTCGAACCCTGGGCGCCGCCGCTTCCCCTGCAGACGCCTCGCGCCGGCCCGTCCGTCCGGGCGCGCGGTCCACGTCAAGGCTGAGAAACCGGGCCGCTCCGTCGCGCTCTCTGATGGCGACCGCCACCGGGAAACCCTCCGTGGTGCCCAAATCCTCAACCCGACTTGAGAGGAGCGCATGGACCTTTGGCCCGAAGAGATCAGCGCAGTGGGCGCCGACAACGCCCGTCGCCGCGTCCTCTAGAAGCGTGATGGCCGCCGCCGACGCGGCGACGACTAATCCTGTGTCCGCATGAATGGCGACGGTCGCTTCAGCCTCGCGATTAACTAGATTACGCCGGGGCATGCGCGCTATCGTAGAATTTTCGGGTGCGCCCCAGGGGGGCTGATGGGGCATGGCGGAACCGGATGACTGACCCAGGCTTTTCCACGTTGATCCTGTACTGCCGCAGGCCGAACCCGAAAGCCTGCGAAGAAGCGGTTTTGCGCCGATTTATGGTCACGTCGTCGCGGGCATGATTGGGCCAGCTTGGCCGACTTAGAGTTAAAGTTTTCTATTAATAGAAGATTTTTCGGCTGCATCCCTTCGCGGGCGAAGCGCTGCGCCGCCCCGGCGACGCTAGGCGGGGGAAAGCCATCGCGAACCCTGCGCCGCTGCGCCGGATTACCGCCCCTTTCTCCGGGGGAGGGCGTTCCCCGCTCTGTGGGAAGTTAGGGCTTGACCAGCGAGCGTCACGCCATCGTCACGCAATCACTTTACCGGGGCCTTTGGATAAGCTGGTTTTTTGTTCCGCCGGTCGGGGGGCTGACGCATGACGCTTTCCTGTCGAACCATCTTCATATCGGACATCCACCTTGGAACCCGCGGGTGCCAGGCGGCGCTGCTCTTGGATTTCATCAAGTCGGTGGAGTGCGAGACCCTCTATCTCGTGGGCGACATTGTCGACGGCTGGAAGATGAAAAGCGGCTGGCGATGGCCTCAAGCCCACTCCGACGTGGTTCAGAAGATTCTGCGCCTCGCCCGCAAAGGCGTGACCGTCATCTACGTCCCGGGCAATCACGACGACCGAGTAAGAGACTTCTGCGGGGTGCACTTCGGCGGGGTGGTGGTGGCGAGGGACGCTATTCATTTGGCGGCGGATGGGCGCCGTTATCTTGTGACCCATGGCGATGAGTTCGACGGCATCGTCAATCAGGCCAAATGGCTGGCCTACCTCGGGGACTATTCCTATCGCGCGCTTTTGACCCTCAACACCCGGTGGAACGCCCTGCGCCGTCGTCTAGGCCTTGGATATTGGAGCCTTTCGGCGTTCGTGAAGCTGAAGGTGAAGAACGCGGTGCAGTTTATCGACGACTTCGAGCGCGCCGTCGCCGAGGAGGCCCGCCGAAGGGGCGTCGATGGGGTCATTTGCGGTCACATCCACCATGCTGAGATCCGTGACATCGACGGCATTATGTATGTCAACGACGGCGATTGGGTGGAGAGCTGCACCGCGGCGGTGGAGCATTTTGATGGCAGGATCGAAATCCTAGACTGGGCCAAGATCCGCGGCTGGTCCATGCTGGAGCGCGGCGTCGATGCGGGAGCGTCCATCGCTCCGGGAAAGGCGCCGGCCTACGCCTGATGGGCGCAGGCGCCCTTAGGGAGGGCCCCGGTCCTGAAGACGCCGTTGGTTACCGAAAGACTGTCCCAGCGGGCGAAGGCGCGACGGCGCCGCAGAAAGCCCGCGTGGCCGTTCTGCGTTCTCCTCCTGACGCTGCTGGCGGGAGCGGCGATCTCCCCAGCGACGGCGCGGCCGCACTTCCCCTTTTTTGATCATCGTTTCGGTTGCGGGCGCCCCAAGGCCTTCGCCGCCGCCGCGGGTTACAACGCAGCGGCCGAGACCAATCTGACCGCTTCGCCCTTCGGGCGTCCAGAGCAGGGCTGGGCCATCTATGAGGCGAGGATCGCCCAGACCCTCAAGACGCGCTGCCCGGCGGGGTCGCGGGGATTCGCCGCGGCGACGGCGCGGTTTCAAGAGGCCAACGGCCTTAAACCGGATGGCGCTGTGACGGCGCAGACCTGGGCTGCGCTCAAAAGCGTCTGGCAGGCGCAGAGGCCCTTCGTGGCCCAGCGTCTGGCTGGGATCTGCCCGCCTGGGGCGTCTCAGGACGCTCTCGCGCCGCTAAGCCCCGAGGAGACCCTAGGGGGCAAGTCGGTCCTCTTGGATCCAGCGGTGCGGACCGCCCTCAGGCGCATGATCAAGGCGGCGCGTCGCGCCGTGCCCGAGATCCGCGCCGAGCCGGACGCTCTGAAGGTCTTCTCCGGGTTCCGCAGTCCGGAGGGCGACGCCCAGCGCTGCGACCGCGAGCAGAACTGCCAGGGCCTCGTGCGCGCGGAATGCTCGGCCCATCGCACCGGACTTGCGGTGGACCTTGATCTGGGCGCGGCCCCCGGATTTGCGGCCGATTCCTCCGCCGACGCCAATCGCCTGCACCTCGCCCGCACGCCCATTTATCGATGGTTGGTATGGAACGCCGGGCGGTACGGTTTTGTGAACTATGCCTTCGAGCCCTGGCACTGGGAGTGGGTCGGAACGCCGCCACGGCGAGGTGAAGCTATGGTCCATATCGAGCCGTATCCGGTTCCCTAAAATTCGGTCGGGCCCAGGTGAGCGCGGCAGTCGGCAGGCCGCCAGCGTCGCCTTTTTTTGTCCTTTGAGGTCAACTACCTTAAGCGTGGTTTTCGTCGGACGGGCCTTCCGGCCCAGAGTGAGATGACAGGCTTGAGACGACGCGCCCCCGCCTTAGCCCTAACCCTGGTTGTGACCCTCTCCTTGGCCCTTGGGATCTGTCTCTGCGGGTGCGCCGACCGCCACCAGGTTCAGAAGCTCTATAGCCCCGACAAGACGTTTGTCCTTCTCGTAGACTACTTGAACCATCCCTTGGGGACGCAGGACGTCGTCGTCAGCCTTGAGGAGGCCCGGGGCCTTGCGAGCGAAGTGGCCGTATTTCGCAATATCCAGTCCTTCAACGCCGCCTGGCTTGGGCCGGAAGACATCGGCATCTGCCAGGTCGGCACGGTCCAGGACTATAAGACCCACGTCACCATCAACGCCCGCGCAGGTAAGCAGGAATTCTACTTCCATTATACTTGCCCGTTGTCCTGAACCTCGATGGCGGGTCCAGGGATCTAGAGACTGCCTTAGGCGGCGGCGGGCTCGCGGATCTCCTGGGGATTGGAAAGAACGTCCTCAAGGGCGAACTGGAGCTTGGTGATCTCGATGGGCTTGGCCACGTGGCAATCCATCCCCGCGGCGATGTACTCCTCGACCTGATTGGCCATCGCGTTTGCGGAGACGGCGATGATGGGAACCCGCTGGCGTTTTTGGGCGATTTCCTGTCGCCGGATCTCTCGGGCCGCGGCGATGCCGTCCATGACCGGCATTTGGATGTCCATAAGGATCACGTCATAGACGTTGCGGCAGCAGGCCTCCACCGCCTCTAGACCGTTCTCCACAATCTCAAGCTCGGCGCCGAAGATCTCGAGAATGGTGGAGAGGACGAGCTGGTTGGTGCGGTTGTCCTCCGCGGCTAGGACGCGAAGGGGGGCTTCGTTCTCATGCAACGCTTCTTGATCATTGCTGGAGGTCCCGGAGACGTCCGGCGCGCGCTGGAAGGGCACTTCGACGAAGAACGTCGAGCCGACGCCCTCCTCGCTTTCCGCCCAGATCCGCCCGCCCATCATCTTGCTGAGCTCGCGACAGATGGAGAGCCCAAGACCGGTCCCGCCGAAGCGGCGCGTGGTGGACGCGTCGAGCTGGGTGAACTTCTGGAACAGCAGGGACAGTTTATCCTTCGGCATTCCAATGCCGGTGTCGCTGACCACGAGGCGAAGCCCCTCATCCGCCCCCTCGCCATAGGCCTCGAGGCGGGCGGTCACGCGGCCCTCATCGGTGAACTTCAGAGCATTGGAGACCAGGTTGGAGACGATTTGGCGTAGGCGCGCGGGATCTCCGACGCGGCGCGGGCCGACGGCGGGATCGACCTCGATGAGGAGCGCGAGGCCCTTGCCTTCGGCGATGGCGGAGAAGCTGCCCACGGCGCCAGTGAAGAGGGGCTCGACGTCGAAGGGGATAGATTCGAGCTCGAGCGCCCCGGCTTCGATTTTCGAGACGTCCAGGATGTCGTTAAGGATGGTGAGGAGCGCCTCGCCGGAATTTCGGATCACATCCAGGCGGCCCTTCTGTTCAGGCCCAAGATCCCCGAGGGCCATGATCTGGGCCATGGCGAGGACGCCGTTGAGGGGCGTGCGGATCTCGTGGCTCATATTGGCTAGGAAGTAGGACTTCTGCACGTTAGCGGCTTCGGCCTGATCGCGAGCCGCCACGAGCTCGTTCATGGTGCCGCGAAGGGCGTTCTCGTTAGCCTGGAGCCGATCGAGCAGGGTGTTGAAGCTGTCGATCAGGCGCGCGAACTCTGCGTCCTCCGCCGGCTTGACCCTGCGGGCGAGGTTCCCGCTCACCGCAAGCTCGCCCATAGCGCTAGACAGCCGGTTGATGGGCTGGACCACCCGAAGGGCGAGGACCCGCCCAAGGAACAGCGAGCAGGCGATGGCGGCGAAGAAGAGCGCGCCCGTGACGGCGACGTACCGTGGGAGGAATCGGCCAGGCGCCTCGAGACCACTCTCAACCGCGAGAACGCCAACCACACGGCCGTCCACTTTGAGGGGCGTCGATGACTTCAGAAGAGCCCCGTGGGGCTCATTGTGCATCACAGGGTTGTGGAACAAAGCAAGGGCGCGTCCGTCCGTTGAGCGCACCTCCGCATTGATCAGGCGCGGCGACATAGCCGCATCGCCAATGATTCGGCGCAGGCGCGGCATGTCCTGGTCGCGCAGCGCTGTTTCCAGGCCTGGAGACAGAGTTGCGGCCACCCGGGCCTGGGCTTGGACGATGTGAACGCGATCCGTG
>Ga0116231_10005136_pt1 | contig 25964 bp, 22 predicted proteins | sample S1TSphgellanicum_2_FD_89695 | JGI IMG/M metagenome (GOLD analysis project Ga0116231, IMG submission 89695) | Host-associated microbial communities from peat moss isolated from Minnesota, USA - S1T2_Fd - Sphagnum magellanicum MG | ecosystem: Host-associated > Plants > Peat moss > Unclassified... | reverse complement strand
GGGGGGGTCACAGAGAAATCTAAAAGATCCAGACTTCAGACACAAGTTCACAAATGAATGCCTTTGGGTGGATGATTGCTCCACCCCTTCCTGGGTTAAGTTGAAGCTTTCTGCAGTGATCCAAGGTGATACAACTGCTTCTGATTCTTCTGACTTCCATCACCACCATGGAGCACGAGGATTGCAGCCAACCAGGAAGGATCTCAACAGTCTGTTCAAGATGTATATCAACAAGGGATGTATGTCAGCTGCACAGCTAGTTTTCAACAGACTTCTGAAAAAGGATGTTGTGTCATGGACCACTTTGATTGCAGGATATGGTAAGCATGGCCATGTGGAAGAGGCTTTTGCGTCAATTCAACAAATGCAACAGGAAGGTGTGCAGCCAGACAAAGTGACATATATGAGCATTCTCAAAGCATGTGCCAATCCAAGGTCCTTGGAATGGGGGAAGCAAGTCCATGCCCAGATCATTGAAGCTGGATTTGAATCTGACTTACGTGTTGGGACTGCTCTTATCAACATGTATGCAAAATGCAGATGTATTAAGGAGGCCTTTGAAGTTTTTGAAAACATGCAACATGAAGGTGTGGAATTGGATGAGATCACTTACATAAGCATCCTGAATGCTTGTGCCAACCCAGCTGATTTGAAATGGGGGCGGCATATCCATGACTGCATTAGGAGATCTGGATTTGACACAGATGTTCGATTGGGAAATGCCCTGATAGGTATGTACATCAAATGTGGAAGCAAAGAGGAGGCTTTTGAGGTTTTTCATAATATGCAGCAAAAAGGTATGACATCAAACAGGATTACCTACATGAGCATCCTAAATGCATGTTCCAGTCCATCTGCTTTGGACTGGGGAATGCAGGTTGATGCTCAAATCAAGAAGTCTGGATTTGATTCAGACATTTGTGTGTGCAATGCACTTATTGGAATGTATGTAAAATGTGAGAGTAACGAGGGGGCAATGAAAGTGTTTCAGCACATGCTACAAAAAGCAGTGCAGCCAGACAAAATCACCTATATGAGCATACTGAATGCATGTGCAAGCCCAACAGCTTTAGATTTTGGGAAGCAGGTTCATTTTCACATCAGAAGCTCCCAGTTTGAAACTGATCTGGCTGTGGGGACTGCTCTAATCAACATGTATGCAAAGTGTGGGGGCAATGAGGAGGCATTTGATGTGTATCATCAAATGCAAGAAGAAGGTGTGGATTTGAACATGGTCACCTACATCTGCATTCTCAAGGCATGTACCAGGCCAGTGGCATTGGATTGGGGGAAGCAGGTCCATTCCCACATCATGAAGTCTGGATTGCAATATGCCTTGAGGGTGGCAACTGCTCTTATCAACATGTACACTAAGTGTGGGGCGAGTGAAGAGGCTTTTAATGTGTATCATCAAATGCTACAAAAAGGTGTGGAGCCTGATAGTATTACATACTTGAGCATCCTGAATGCAATTGGAAGCCCTGCAGCTTTGGACTTTGGGAAGCAAGTGCATGCCTGCATCAGAAAGTCTGGACTTCAGTTTGATGTGGATTTGGGGACGGCTCTTATCAGCATGTATGCTCGGTGTGGAGGCACTCAGGAGGCATTTGGTGTGTATGACCAAATGCAAGGAGAGGGTGTGGGGCTGACCATAAACACTTACATCTGCATTCTCAAGGCATGTATGAGCCCTGCAGTTGTGAACCGGGGAAGGGAGGTTCATGCCCACATCAAAAGAACTGGATTTGACAGTGACCTTCATGTGGGGACTGCACTTATCAGTATGTATGCTCAATGTAGTAGTAGTCAAGAGGCTTTTGAAGTATTTCACCACATGCAACAAGCAGGTGTGGAGCTTGACAATGTCACTTATGTGACCATGCTAAATGCATGTGCAAGCCCAGATGCACTTGACTATGGGAAGCAGATCCATGAGCACATCATTAGCTCGGGATTTAACTCTAATTTTCGGGTTTGGACTGCACTGATTAGCATGTATGCTCAGTGTGGTAGCCACCATGAAGCTTTTGAAGTGTTTCGTGCAATGCAAGAAAAGGGTGTGGAGGCAGACAAATTCACTTACATGAGCATTCTCAGTGCATGTGCAAATTCAAACTTGAGCCCTACTGCCTTGGATTGTGGGAGGCAGGTCCATGCCCACATTAGAAAATCTGGATTCAACTCTGATACTCGCTTGGAAAATGCTCTTCTTGACATGTATATCAAATGTGGGAGTAATGAGGAGGCTTTTCAAGTGTTTAACTGCATGCAACAGATGGGCAGGAAGCCAGATAACATGACTTACATAAGCATACTGAATGCATGTGCAAACCAAATGGCTTTGGACTGGGGGAAGCAAGTCCATGCCCAAATCGAAGAATCTATTTTCAGGTCTGATGTGCTGGTGGGGACTGCTCTTATCAGTATGTATGCAAAGTGTGGGGCTAGTCAGGAAGCTTTTGAAATGTTTCATCACATGCAACAAGAAGGTGTACGGCTCAACAGGATCACATGCATGAATCTCTTGAATGCATGTGCCAGCCCAAGAGATTTTGAGAGTGGGAAGCAAGTCTATGCTCACCTTAGGGATTCAGGATGTGAGCTTGATGTTGGTCTCTGGAATTCTCTTATCAGGATGTATGCAAAGTACACTGGGAGTGATGATGCTTTTGAATTGTACCGCAAAATGCATCAAGAAGGTGTGCAGCCAGAGAGCTCAACTTATGTTAGCATCTTGAATACATGTGTGAGCCCAAGGAGTTTGGCGTATGGAAAGGAGATCCATGCACATGTGAAAGTTTCTGGTCTTGAAGCTGATGAACGTGTAGGGAATGCTCTAATATGTATGTATGTGAAGTGTGGTGGCAATGAGGGGGCAGTTGAATTATATCACCATATGCAACAAGCAGGTCTGCAGCTGAACAGGAGCACCTACATGTACATTCTCAAGGCATGCACCAACCTAACAGCCCTTGCTGAGGGCAAACAACTGCATCGCAGCATTGTTGAAGCTGGATTGGGAGCTGATACCTGTATTGGAAATGCTCTGATTGACATGTATGCTAAGTGTGGGAGTCTTTCAGATGCACGCAAGGTGTTTGATGCCATGCCTGAACGAGATTTGGTTTCTTGGACTGTCACAATTGTTGGACTTGCTCAGCATGGGTGTCAAGAAGATGCACTAGACTTGTTTAAACAAATGAAGCAAGAAGGGGTGCTACCGGATGGTGTCACTTTTGTTGGTGTTCTCTCTGCTTGCAGCCATGGAGGCTTAGTAGATGAAGGTCTGGAATACTTCAATTCCATGTGTGAAGACCATGGTATTACACCAGTAGATGCACATTATGGTTGCATAGTGGACCTTTATGGCCGTGGAGGGCATCTACATCAAGCAGAGGACTTCATCAGAAAAATCCCGATTGAAGCAACCTCTGGAATTTGGGGAACTTTACTGGGTGCTTGTAGGATTTATGGCAATGTGGAGTTAGCTGAATGTGCTGCAAATCATTGTCTGAAGTTAGACCCAGAGAATGCTGCAGTGTATGTGACACTTTCACATATCTATGCTGGAGCTGGCATGTGGGATAGTGTAGCACATGTGGAAAATACAATGAAGGAGAGAGGTATCAAAAAGGAGACTGGCTGTTGCTGGGTTGAGGTTGAAAAGAAGGTACACACTTTTGTGGCAGAAGACAGAACTCACTCACAAACACCAGAGATATATGCTGCTTTGACAGATTAACTTTGCAGATGAAGCAGGCAGGATACATGCTGGACACTCACTGTCTGTTACATGAGGTGGATGAACTGCACAAGGAATGGGCTATCTGCCACCATAGTGAGAAGCTGGCAATTGCTTTTGGTCTTATTAGTACAGCTGCAGGGACACCACTCCATATCTTCAAGAATCTTTTAGTATGTAATGACTGCCACACTGCAAACAAGCTCATTTCAAAGATGGCTGGGTGAGAAATTGTAGCAAGGGATGTGAATCACTTCCATCAGTTCAAGGATGGGGTGTGCTCATGTGGTGACTACTGGTGATGGTAAAATTCATGACCTATGGAGAGTAGAATCTCATCAGTGATGTGCACAACGTGTGCTGCGAAGGCATCATCAATGAATCAACACAACATGCAGGCTTCATGCACAAGGGGCAATTTTCACCAAATTTGGGAAGAATGCATTGTGTGGTCAGAAAATACTGGTAACTCCCACATCTTATCCATTGGATATTTCTGCCTTGCAGCTCTCTTTCTTTTTCTGTATGTTCTTCCCATGCAAATTTTCCTTCCCTTGTGTCCTTTCTTCGCATTTGTGTACTGCTTTTATATACTCTTGTTTTGCCATTAATTGTGAGGTGAGACACCACTTAGTGCCACTATTGAAAAGGAATTCCTTGATCAGTGCAGGAAGTGCAACTGCTCTGTGTAGGAAGTAGCGGTTCATTCTCTACAGCACAAGAATTCCACAGGGTGAGGAATGGTAACCAGGAGTCCCTGTACCCCTTGCCCACCAGAGTTTAGACTCCACTGCTCTTCCTGCCCACAGAGTGAAACTGACTGAAACAAAGGTGGCTGTTGGGAACCATGGGAAATTGTAAGTTTTCTTGCATTCCCCTCTCTTCTATTGCTCTACGCACAGTATGAGTGTGTTTATTTACCAAACTTCTGGCTTATCCCTGATGCTCCAGATGTTTGTAACTCTGTTAAGAGATCTTGACTCAAGATTATACCTTCACTGCTTAATTACCCTGCTGTCATACTAAGACCCAATGACAGTGATATGTTTTTGCAGGTAAGTCTACAAGATTACACAAATCTACTCAAGACATATGTGAGATCTGGAGCAGTAAGAAATGAAACTCGGAGATGGACAAGCAGCAACAAATTGAGTGGTTTTAGAAGTGAGCCAAAAGTGAGAGTGCCAAATGCATGGATTCATCACCTTGGCCGTGCTTCCACCTTGAGGAAACAGAAAGATCTTCTCAAAAGTGTTTGTTCCTGCAGGATGTTTGTTTGATGCTTGCAGAAAATATATGGCCATGTGAACATGGGACATAGATTTGTTGGCAGTTTTTGCAGGTGTAATCTTGCAAAATGCTCTATGACAGAGAAAGGAAAGAAGTGAAGAAAACAGCTGAGGTTGCTCCTGGCTTGAGGGTGCATACATGTGTAGAAGATGATTGAGATTGAAACTCATGCAGAAACCAAAGAGAGAATTTAATGCAACATGATCAAGTCTCTGTCTGTCTGTGTCTGTGTCTGTGCACCAGCTACCAAATTTGGTCTAGTTGTTTGATTTGTGATCAACTGCAGCAAGAAACTGGTCATTGCATTTGGGCTCGTTAGCAGCACTGCTCCTGCTACTCCACCCTGCATTATCAAGAATGAAGTTTCTTGTTATGTTGTGTTTTCTACACTTCCACCAAGCTCATTGTGAAGCTAGTAATGAAGTAGAGACAAACCGCAGTACAAGGGGATGTCAATTGCATTGCTTCCATCACTTTTAGAAATGGTGTTTTGTTCTTGCAGGAATTATTGTCAACTTCTCTTCTCAATGGTGTTCCCTCCTGGATCAGGTTCTTCTGCTGTAACATCTCAGTATTCTGCAATTGTCCAACAGTCAGTATGTAGTTGCAGTGCCTCATGAGAAGAATTGCATCTTGCAGAAGTTCAGAATGTGTGGTCTTTTTGGCTTCATCAATAAGAAAGATGCTGCACATGTTCTGATAGCAAGACCACTCCATCTCATGTGTGTCTTGTTGCTTCATTCCTACATTTTGTGAGTGGGAGCAACAGATCCTACTTACTGAGCCTCAAAGCTCAAATTGGAGAAGTAGAATGGCATTGCACTTTTTGATCATTCATGCCTCTCTATGGACTGGTACAAAAGACATCTCAATCGAGTCTTGCATACAGAGAGGTATAAACATAAATCTGGGGTGGCGGGGGGGGGACAGAGATTTGCTGATGAACATATGATTTTCTGTTAAGTTCCCAGTGATTTAATGCTAGGTGCCTGTGGAGTTGACATGGACTTCATCTAGAGCAATGGCTCCAAACATTCAACAACACTCTGTGAGAAGTAGACATAAGAAACACACCCTGACTAATCCATCAATGGTTGTTGCATATGTTGGTTTTTGGGATTTGCACAGGTGAAGCATCACCCTTCCTGAATGACCATTTCCCTAAGTTAGCATGCATTGAATGGCAAAAGAAATCCGAACTTCACGACTAGTCATGGACTCTACCAGACCCTAGCCCTACTCTTCACATTTTGAAAAGGATGGCTATGGTGTCAAGAATGTTAAAAGTCTTCTGAGGAAACAAAGACACCATTCCTTCATAAGTGCTGTACTCTCAAAAGTTTCTTTTTCCATAGACTGAAGTGCAGAGAGGAACATGGCTGTAGGTCTCCTTGATCGAGGTTGCAAATCCATGGAGATGGAGGGACAACAGGTTAGTTATTTGCTTAATATTTTCTATGCACAGTATTTAAACTGAACACGATGATGATGCATGGATATCAGAGGAGAAAAAGAATACTGCATTTTTGTTTTCATACTGACCCCAATACTATGCTCTCCCGTGTTTTTCAATCTTTCTCCTGGACCGTCTGATTCTGAGAAAAAATAAATACAAGAGAGCTCGGTGCAAGTATGGATGCTATTCAAGGCAAGCATTTGATACTAACTTCAATTCTATGCTCAACCTGACAGGCACACAGGTTTTACGGTCCATCTCCTGGTACATCTGATTTTGACAAAAAGAAATATGAGTGTGCTAGCTGCAGGTATGGATGCTGTTCAATTGAAAAGTGGCTAGGGAGATGGAAAAGGATACTAGCCCTTACCAATGGTGGCAAAATGGCAAATACAATTTCAGTGAGGGTAGAAACCTTGATATTCATGTTTTTGGCACAAAACGTTTTTGTTTCTGAAAACACTCATTCTGCAAGAAGAATTGACCAATATCAAGGAGCTTTTGTAAATGAGAATCAAACATATCAAAAAACCCATGAAAAGTAATTCTTTTAGTCTCAAAGTGAATAATCCTTTGTTCCAACCAAAGGGTTTAGGGCTTAAATTCCATGCAAAAATGGCATCTGCAAGTCTTTGAAGTATACACATTTTCAGTCAATGTGCGTGTACCTGGACCTTCCAGATCCCATTTTTGTCCAATATAATCACTATACAATTCAATGGAGCTTCTAACAGTGAAGGATCAAGGGGTCAATAAGCATTTTCCCCCTTGGCATTTCCATAAATTTTCCATTTCCTATGTTCCAATTGGACAATTATTCCATTGGTGATGAATCCCTCACCAATATGAAAGTTAACCGATGTGAGTTTTGTACATTTCATTTCTATCCAGTGTACAAAGAGCATTTGTCCCCCAAAGTCATTTGATCATCTACTGGCTACGTTTGGTACCAGCTTCCGTTGCTGGACAAATATTAGCAAAGGCACAGTAGTGACATTTCCAGAGCTCCTCCTCAGGAACATATGCTGCCTCCCTCTGGCCATGCCAGTATTCAAGATGCCACTGTAACCGCAGCTCTAACCACTCTCCTTCAAAGGGGAATTCATCTTGCCCCAGCAGTTTTCTATCTGCTTGCAATTCATATCTGCCAACCATTTTATCCACTTTCAATACATTTTATCCACAATCAGAAATTGGTGCCTGTAAAATATGACAACAGAAAAGAGAGAAAGAATAGCATGTTGAATTGAAACTTCAGAAGAGTGACACACAGTACCTTAAAAGAAGCAACTCATGGGCTTTAGGGAAAAGGAGGCACTCCTGAGAAAAGAGGGGTACTATATCTTGCAAAGTTTGCACCTGCATCAGATCCCACTCTCAATTGTTATTCATCCATTACTTGACAGAGGCATGGAAAAACTCAAATTGCCAATTCTTCCCTTGCTCTTGCACCAAATTGCTTCTAGAGATTTGACTTGTTAGTTGACAGAAATGGAGCAACGTACATTAGAACCAATATATAGGTCACCAGCATGTGCCCTAACATCTCCAGAGAGGCTCTGCAGAGGGTGCAACTTGAAATGGTGAAAGAACAAATCAAAGGGGATGCCAGTGGTGACCAGGTTGTCCCATAGAAGCTTATAGACCATCAACTGCATCCTACATGCAGCCACCCGCCATGCACACTTGGTGAGAAGCATCCCACTAATCTCCATATTTTGAGCCAACTATCAAAAGTGCTACTTACAGTAATCTAAACAGCCTAATGTACTACATCATCCAATCTTCCTGATCTACCGTAGCAATATCTGTGAGATTGCAGAGGAAAATCCAGAATAACACTTTGAAGATAACATGAGAATAAGAGTGGTCATAGCTTTATGAGTGTCATTATGTGTAGGACCATCATTTCATCATAACTAGCAGTGATCAGCTGCCAGCACTCACTGATGACTTCATCAGCTCCAACAGTGGGTGTAGATAACTTGCCGTATTTCAATGCACCAAAATTTCAGGTCAACCATTAGACAAACATTTGCTTCCTGAGTTTCTCTTGCATTTCCAATGGCAATTGGAAGACTCAGACATGATGTTTATGTTGCATTTCCAAAACGGGAAGACTTCATCATGATGTTGGCTAGCAATCCAGAGACATATTTAATCAAAAAGTCAATTGTATCCTCATTCAAGCTGAAACAAGCTTGTGACAGTGAATTTCATTTTGTTTTAGCTTGTCCCTGGGCAAGCAAGCATCTAAGCCTAAGGCATAGAGAGGCCTACATAGAGGGTAGAGGTTGGGGCCTCCTGCGCTTTGAACATTCCTTTATGCACACCAATAAGCACTCCACAAAAATACTATGAACAAGTTCCAGCTATATTTTTAAAAATACAACAAGAATGAACACTGGCATAAACTTGTGAGTATCACTCACAAAGTATCTGTATCCTTCACCTTAACCATAAATGGAAGTGACTAGTGGCCATTAATCCCCACTGACTCCATCAGTTCCTGAACCATAACTCTACATGAGTATATAATAATCTGTTAAAAAATGAGTAAAATTTTCTTGTACCCTAAGTTTCTGTCACATTTCCAGAAGCAATAAGAAGACACAGTCATGATGTCAGATAGCACTCAAGACACATAGCTAATCAGATGCTTCTGATCTACAGATCAAGTAGAACTTTAGATGTGTCCACACTTGTACCTTCCATTTCTCTTTTGAGGTTCAGATGGAGGTTTAGGACGATTCCGAGTTTTGGTGTCAATGAGGAGAGGTCGCTCTACTCCATCACGACCACATAACTGCAGTTCATCAATAATGCCAACTACCCAACAGCCCTGAACCACACCTAACCTACAGATACACACAAATCACCAACAGTAAGCCCCCTTGTTTGGAAGCACAATCCTGTCAAACAGCTAATTACACAGGATAACCTTACGAATATAGTTATGGAGATAGTTGTAGATGTTTGAAAGGGGGAATACAAATTCATGAGCATTATTCAGAAGTACAAGAATCTTAGAAGCAGCTCTGAGATGCTACAGTAGTAAAGACTAAAAACATCACCACCATTCAAGAAGCCAGTTATGAGATTAAACATGGCAGACTAAATTAACCCATGAGATTATGAACAAATCATCAAGGCCTGTATAGCACAAAGACCAAGAACCCTATCCATGAAGACAAGTTTGATGTAATGTTTAGAGACTTACACAGGCAGTTCACGAGTAAGCCCTTCACTTTGCAATTGCCTTGCCCCTGTGATGAAATTGAGCAGCCGGATTGCCCATGAGTCTTCTTTAGATAGTACTTGCACCTCCACTCTGGTTACCACCTGCACAAAGAAATCTTTTATGTATAGAGTAGATTCTATAACCAATGCCCACAAAAGAAAATGTACACTATTTTACAAATTGCAAAAAATCAAAATTTCTCACCTCGATTTCAAGCTCAACATGACGTGCACTGCCAGCCTTCATTGCCTCAGTCTTCTGAGGTTTCCCCCGTGTTATTGAAAACTCAACTTGCTTCTCACACCATTCCTGCACACATCTTCACATTCAGTATCATCATCACTTTCAGCAATCCCAATCTTCACTCTGACAAATGAGGGCATGGGGAGTAGGGTTTAGGGCATGAGCTGGTGGCAACAACAGGGTATGATGAGCAAAGTTGTACCACTGCAATCTCTCTGAAATCCGTCATAGAAAGAAAAGAAGTTCACTCTCTGCTTCATCTTTGTCCCTATCTAGCATTTCCTCCACAATGGACTGAGAAGCTCTAAAATCTATGTCAGGAAACACGGGCTCAGATGCAATCCTCTCTTATCTTTGCGGCCAAGAGCTGTACCAAAGCTGTAAGATCAGTGACACAAAGACTCCGGCGGTGGGGCCGATGTGGTTTTGCTTCTCCATCTCCGTTGGCTTGTCTACTAACAGCAACATCTTCTATGTCACCTATGGTCACTCCTCTAGAGCTTTGAGACGGCTCCTGTGACCAGCCCTCTGATCCAGCAGTTGGCGAAGAAGAAGTTATTGCTTCTGAACTTGCGTGATGAGCTCCTTCTTCTACGTTACGTGAATTGCCATCCAAAGTACCGCCAACTTGTTCTTGGTCTTGTCCATCAGCAGGAGAACTATCGTTTGCCTCAACTGGACAGGGTATAATACATTCTTTGGCTGTAGACAAAGAGCGCTTCTCAATGCACAACAAGATTGATTCTTCTTCGTCTTCTGTTGTGTCGCGGATCCGTACGGAAGCATTCTTCCGATGATGATGATGATCATCTAGTCCATCATCGCTAACTAGCTGTCTTTTGGAGGAGCACTGCAACACTCTAGAATCACACGATTCTCCACCACCACCACGTTTCTTGGTCTGTAATTCGAAAGAATATCCAGCAGCAACAGACAAGGGAATTTGCAAATAAGCTGCCTCGATTGCTGCCATCTCCTCATCATCCACATACTCAACTGGAATGTCGCAGGCCACGGCCACGCCTCCTCCTCCTACGTTCTTGGTCTCCATTTCCTTCTTCTTCTTCTTCCTCTTCCCCTACTGCTGCCATCAACAAGTGCTCAAAAGACTACTGCAACCATTCAGCTACTGCTGCGACAAACAGAAATTCAACAATCTTCTTTCACTTCTCGCCATGAAATTCTCCCCGACTGCTCTACTCATTCATCGTTCCCTCAACCGCACCCGCATCTCCAAATCCGCGCTCTGATTTCTCAACAACGTTTCCTCAGCGGACCTGAACTTTTAGGGTTTGGTGGACTACTTGTCTGCTTTAGGATATGGTGGACTTGATTCAGCAATTTTCGCAGCTTTAGGGTTTGGCGGACTTGTTTTAGTAATTCGCTCTGTTTTAGGGTTTAGTGGACTTGTTTTAGTAATTTGCTCTGTTTTAGGGTTTGATACACTTGTTTTAAGGTTTGGCCCGGAAATCTCTATTTTAGGGTTTGGTGGACTTGTTTTTAGGGATTCTCTCTGTTTTAGGGTTTGGCTGTTCGTCTTCCCCAACCTTAGGGTTGACAAAATTTTGACACAAATGTTAACACAAAGCATATCAAATTAATAACAAATGAAAGAAAAGTTTGAACTTCTTACAACTAATGAAAATTAAGAAATTTTCAATTTTTCATGTTTCATCACACTTCAATCACCACTCTTCAACAACATTTATTTTGGTGCAATTTTTATTCAAAATATGAAAAATTAAAATTAAAAGGGAATATTTTGTTGCAATATTCTGATTTTTTGGAAAAAAAAATCAGCAAATTTCAGAGATTTTAAAATATCACATTTGAATTTTTGGACTCTAATTTTAATTAGTTATCATTTTTAAATTAATTTTCTTACAATTTATAAATATTCAACTATCAAATTAAATCAAGGTCCTTATTTCCAAATTTAGCATTTTTCAAGTGGCTGTAAGCCTGTAAGAGGCTTCAGTCATGAGTCACAACCAAGGTGAATTAGCACACACATTGGTCCCTTCACATTCTTGAGTAAGGCCTTCTATATGAGACGGATGGATGACCAGACGGATGGATGGATGGATGACGGGACAGATGGATGAAATGATGCTTCCCGACGTCCTTTACTATATGTAATAATAATGATTAAATTTGGTATTAAATTTGGACTTTGATACTTTTATTTAGTCTAAGGATGGGATATTCATCATTTTTAGAAACAACCCTAAAACATTTGGGATTTTTTTCATGGTATCAATGTAAGTAGCTAGTTCACCCAAGGCCTCTTAAGGGTGATGAAGTATATAATGTAGATATTGCTTCACCTTGGCCTTGGTTTAGTAACATGGGTATTTTTTTAATTACATTTTTTGATAGGCTATTTCTTTCTTTGCTTTTTCATGTGACTAACATTTTTTTTCCATTGCATTTTTTTTTTCGACAAGCAAAAATCATTTTAGCTTTTTTTAACGAATGATTCTTCTCTTCAAGTCCTTGACTTCATGAAGGTTTTGCATTCATTGAAGTTATCTTTAAAACCTTGCTCCATTTGAGTGTTTATCTATACGTCATTTTTATTATCATTCATGCTTATTTTGATGGCGTCCTTCAAATCCCACCAACCTAGGGTGATGAACAAGTGAACACCCCAAACAAGGGGTGAACCCAAAAGATAAAAATAAATAAATAAATAAATAAATAAGTAAAATCCATGGCACCAATGCAAGTTAAAGTCGACATCCACGGACTCACAACCTTGACCTATCTTCCATTCTCACTCTCCACAAAGACACAAACACATGTTACAAGGAAAACAAGGGGTGTGTCAGACTATGGCCTTGCCATTTACATTAAAAAGTATCTTATGGCAAAAAAAGAATTATGGAAATTCAAATGTTTCACAATGCAAAAACAATATCTTCAAAAAAAATCCTCTAAAAGAAACCCAAAATCTTTCAAGCTATCATAACTCTATAATTAATCTCAAGTTTCTACACAAGCTAAAATATCATCTTTCAAAAATCCTCCAATAAAATTAGACTTACTACCTAGGGGCCAAAATGCCTTAAGCTATTATACTCTCTCTATGATGAATCTATACACAATATCCTTGCCTTGGTAGGCAAGGCCAAAAAGAGCCAATGCACATACACATATAGAGGCTCGAGACAAACACGCAAACATAGATGAATGGGAAGAGACATTTGGATGACAAAAACACATAGTAGGAGCACATAAATAAAATGCACGACCACTTGCATACACACACACACACACAAATGTGGAAATGTAATAACTTGTCATGATTTTTGTAATTTTTGTTATGAGAGAGCTTTTGAAAAATAATGTTACGACCTACAAAGTGAGGGCGTTTCATATTTTTGAGGTGGGTTTTTGGTTTTAGTAAAGGGCCTAGACCCCAAACTTTCTCCTTACGTGATGTTTAAAAGCCTAGCCATTAAATATGAAAAGAATACCCCCCCTCTATGGGCCTTACCTACCACACACATGTGTTGAAATTACCCATGGACTACCATATTCAAGAATATTTTATTTTGGACATAGAATCTTCAATTTTTAATTAATTAATTAATCATCATACATGTGTTGAAGTCGTCTCTATAATAATTTTTTTTCCCCAATATTTTTGAAGTAGAAAATTGCCCACAAACTAAGAAGGTAGCCAAAAAGAGACAACATTTCTTCAAAAACCAAAATTTCCTTCGATTTTTTTGGACAACTCTTTGGTAATAAATCCATGCATTTGAGATAAAATATTCTTTTTCTTGTGTGATAGCAGTGCAAAAATTTATCACAAAAAAAAAAAAACTATTTGGCCCTCCATTATAGTATAGCCAAAAACATTTTAAAATCTTTTGTTTTTTGGATGATTCTACTTTGCCTACATCACAAAATTGAGAAGAACAAACGTTGGTTGTTGTTGTGGCAAAACAAATTTCCAAATTTCTGAAGTAATAATTGGTGGCGGAAGCATCTAAAGGTAGAGTTAGCATTTATTGGTGAAATTTTTTTTTAAAAAAATTCTTTTTGAAACAACAACAAAGTAGCAACATATCTTCAAAAACCAAAATTTCTCTAGTGTTTTGATATTTTTTTCCAGAAGAAACCAGGCATCTACAATTTATTACTATTTTTTTAATAATTTTTTTGGCCATAGCACGAAGATGCACCACCCAAAAAAAGAAAAACCTCTACCTTGTATTATGGTCTTGCCAAATTTGACTTTATTTTTCGTTTTGTTTTCTTGATTGTGCCACTTTTGGCTACATCACAAAATTCGGAAAATAAAGGAAAAAAAAATTCACTGGTTGTGGGTTGGTTTTGTCGTTGCACGGAAAGCACGAAGAAGAAGACTACGACGACGACGACGACGACGTTGTGGTCAGCTTTTGAGACTTGACGAAGGAAGTGGAGAATTTGGAAGGCTGGGTTTTTGCTTTCCATGAATCAAACAAGAAGAAGCTTTGTTGATGAAGCTTTGTCCAAAAAAAATTGGGTTTTCTCTTTGAAACAACTCTCCGTTGTTAACTGACAACCGAAGGTAGGTTTGTTTGTTTGTTTTTTTTTTTTCCTTTGGCTTGTTGCTTTGGTTGTGATGATGAAGGGTTTTGTTGTTGTTGTTGTTGTTGTTGTGGCTTTTGTGAAGTTGTTTCTCTTGTTAGTTCGGAAAGGATTTGCGATCTAGCAGGCACGCAGGTGCACTAGTAGCTTCAGTTTGCTTCGGAAGGATGTCTTTTGGGCATAGTTTTGCACTTTTGCCTCAAATCGTGTGTGTCAAATTGTTTGTAGGTTGGATCCTTCCGCAGTTGTTTTGATGACAATCCTGGATGTATTGCTCTCTTTTTTTTTTGGTTTTTTTTGTACAGTAATGTTTCTTTGCCTGGTTTTCATAGCGTGTGAATTGTAGTAGGTGCTCCTTGTTGTGCATTCTTGAATTCTAGGGTTTTGTGGTCATGGGTTATGTTTCTCCAGCTTGAAGAAGCTCTCTCCTTGTTTCGTTGTGGTGAGAATATTTGAAGTGGCTGTTTCCCGTTTTGCTCAGGGAAGGAAGAAGAGAGTCTGAGGCAGCAGGAGGAGAGGGAGAGGGTGGCGGTGAGGTGAGGAGGAGGGAGCAATGGGCTTTTCTTTGATTGAGGTCTGTGATTTTCTTCCCGACTTGTTTCTCTTAGGCTCTGTGCTTCTTTGCAAGCGGTTTTCTTTTGATTGTTTTGGTGTGGAAATCGAACAACCAGTGCCGACATTTCAGTGACAAAAAAATTCTGGGGTGAAATTCAGCTTCCTTACCATGCGAAGTGGTGGTGGAGAGAGAGCTCAGTTTACTTTTTGAAAAACTGTCATTATATATCCTCCTCTAGCTAGCTAGTACACATGATTGTTGCATATCTCTCACAAACTGAAAACCTGATGAGCAATATCTGAGGAAGTGACAACTTGTCACAACTTGGCTTTGGGTACTTTGAAGTTAAGGACTCTGCCATGAGAATTAGGGTCGCAGAATGAATGATGAAGGTGGCATGAATCAGGCAATTAACATGAATGAGCACAAGTATCCTATGTGCTTGCAACCATAAACTTTTGGAAAACCTATTGGCTTGCTCTCTTAAGTGGATGATATGCAATTGACAGGAGTTCACCTACTTTGCCAAAAAGCATCACACAGGTTTGGATTGAGAGTTTGGAATAGAATTTTGTAAACTTCACATTAAGCTGGGCTTGGTGAACGTCTTGGGGAACTTAGGCTCCCATGACATGCATAAGCACATAATCTGTTACAGCTGATATGAAATCCCTGTTTTGGATATTGGATTGAAAGGCAGTGGTGGACTCCCTCAAGTAGATAACATGATTCTTTACTGGAGCCAAAACTTGTGAGATGATTGTTGATTGGTGTGTTTTAAAGATTTGGTCTGTTGAAGTTCTTGAGAGGATCATGTTAACTTCTTCTTCTAGGTTTGACGCAAATTGTTATACTATTTGTTTGGGGTGCAGGGCTTTTTCAAGTCCATAGCGATGATTGTGGTTTCAGAGATTGGTGATAAGACATTCTTTGTTGCTGCAGTATGTGTACAATCTTCACCAATTTTTTTTTGATGTCACATGTTGTGTTGCTGACAATTTCAGACAACCATTTCTGATACTGTGCTAGTCAATTCTTTTGAAAGGAGAAATGGTTGCTGAAAAGTGTGCTTAATAGAACAGATTCTAAGTTGCCCAGCATGGAATGCAGTAATTAAAACAGTTGGAGCTCATGTTTTATATAGCTATAGGTCTGTTCTCCAAGTATGGAGGCTGTGCAACCACATTGAAGCAAATGCTGTTAACAGTTCAGATTCTCTCACCATGTCATGCTGTTTGAATCTTACATTGGTGTGCTATACAATTGACCTTCATTGCAGTAGATATTTGGACATAAAACTCTGTGTGATGTATTTCTGAGAAAATTTAGTGTTTGGCAGCTCTTGGCAATGCGGCATTCTCGAGTAACAGTCTTCTCTGGAGCTCTTGGTGCCCTGGCGGTGGGCTTACTATACTTTTTTTCCCTCTCTCCACTTCCACCTGTTTTCTGTGGTTGCTAATTTGGTCACATTTAGTTGTTTAGATTTGGGTTGTGGAGCAATACTGCAACTTCAAGTTCAGTGTGCATCAGGGTTGGTATTTCATAGTAGGTGCTAGACAGAAATTAATGCTGTTGAGACCAGGACAACCAGGAGGAAACAGAAAGTTTTGTGTTTGAGTTGTGGTCCAGTGCCTGAGGTAACATCTGGTCACTGCAGGTAATGACAGTCTTCTCTGCTTTTTTTGGCTGGGCGGCTCCTAATTTGGTATGTATTCGTGCTTCAGTTGTTTTAGCAAATCTCAAATTTGCAGTACAATTATGAGGACTTCCCGGGCCTTGCATTGGGCAACTTTATTCTCCCTAGTGATGATCTCAGCCCAATGTTCTGAGTCTTCGCTGTACCTCTTGGTTTACCTACTTGTGAGAGGTGTCAGATGTGTTTCTCTGTTGTTTGAACTTGTAATGAGCATGTACTCTTTTCTATTTGGATGTGCCCAGATATCTAGGACCTGGACACATAATGGGGCAACAGTCTTGTTCTTCTTATTCGGCTTGAAGTCTTTGTGGGATGGAATTACCCATAAGGGCGGGTAAGCTGTGTATCTAATCTACCTGGGTTAGCATTTCACTGAAATTGGTGGATTGAACCAAATATAGTTCTGCCCCCAGGGCTTATGTTTCTCACAGATTCCCATCTTCAAGTTCAAAGACAAGCTTTCACATTCTGTATTTCAAATTTGGGGAGTGGCTATGCAAAGTCTCAGAATGCTTCATCATTTTAAAGAACTCTCTAGTATCAGTTTAATCAGAGAATTGAGTTGTCATGCAATTCTTGAGAGTTCCCCTACAGGTTTTACTGTAGCCTGGATGATGGGTCAGTTGTGACTCATCTTAGTGATGTGGTGGTGCAGGGAGTCAGCAGAGCTGGCAGAAGTTGAAGCGCAACTGGTCAGTGTTGACTGAATTGAATCACTTCTTTACATGAAGTCTTTCTTATCCAGCCAGTGGAGGCTTTTGTAACTACAGAAAATTGATCCTTTGATAGTGGAGATCATCTAGATATGTATGATGTGACTCTGGAATTTTAATTATGAATATGGCACAGATGGGAATTGCCTGTGTTGCATCATTTTGTCTGTTATGACATAATTTGTGGGTGGGACTCGGTTGCAGAAAGCAGAGGGTAAACGGGATGATGATGCTACGTCAAGATCACAAAAGAGTCAGGTACAGAATTTCACCATTCGAAGAATCTCCACCTCCACATGTGACAGCTACTGGACTAAATCTATGCGTGTAGGATTATAGTCTTTGTTGCTTGCAGTTTGTGAAGTCCTGACATGTTTGGGGTGTTTGGAGATGGGTGTCATGGAGCTCCTCTACCTGTTCATGTGGAGTTTTCTCACTTTGTTATTTACTTCTCATCACGAGACTGGCCTTTTGCTTGAAGGTCTTGTTCTGAGAACAGCATGCATTGATTGTTACACACTTTTTCGTAGCTGCAGAAGTTGGGAGGGAAGCAGCAACAAAGTTTCCTGAGCAAAGTTCTGTCTCCTGTTTTTCTGGAGGTATGGATCCCAGAAAACAGGATTTTATGATCCAAAGAACCTTATCTGTAGACTGCACCCATGAAATTGTTGTTGTTTAGACACCAGCCTCTTCCATACTCTAAACTTGAATGGTCTTTTGCAGGCTTTCACTCTCACATTCTTGGGCGAATGGGGTGATCGCAGTCAGGTAGCACATTCTCTCTGTAACCTAGTTTGTGCTGACTGGAATGACCTCCATCGAAGAGTTGTTAGTAGAATTCAGCAAGTTTCCAGACGTGCTCCCCAATTTTTCCTGGGGTTTTGAGATGTCTTGATTTGCCTGATCATTTGAGACAACAAGGTCTTTGGAAGTCCATTTGTGATGAAAGAGAAGTTCTTGATGGATCTTATTGGTTTCACAGATTGCAACAATAGGATTAGCAGCCCAAGAGAATGTGACAGGGGTGACTTTGGGTGGCATCTTGTAAGCTTCTTTGTTCTATTTTCTTTACCACCTCAATCTTTTTGTTCCATGTGTCTTGTTCCACCTTCACGAAAGGCTACATGATGTCAACAGTGCCTGAGGTATTACTGACCAGGTTGTCTATCTGTTCAATCCAAACACCCTATTCCTGAGCTGCTGGAATTGTTCTTGTACTTGAAGCAGACAAACTTGAGCTGCTGGGGAATGCAATTTCTAGTAGCCACTTTGATCAATACAGTTTTTTCTTCTCTTTATGTGTCCTCTGCATTTTTGTCTGGAATGAGAATGCTGAAAAAGTAGCAATTGTCCTCAGATAAGAACTCCATTTTGGAAAGTTGTCAGCAAACCCTGCCTAACGTGAAAAAGCTGGTATGTAAATACAGGGGTCATACACTATGCACAGGTGCTGCTGTTGTGGGAGGCAAGCACTTGGCTTCTCGGATATCTGAAAGAACAGTATGGTCTCCTTCCCCTGTTGGCCCTGCATTTTTGCCACTTTTCAACTCTTCCTTTTTGCTGGGCCTGCAAGAGTGCTACTGCACATTTGGCATAGCGCCTTTTATTTTGCCCCATATTTTACACTTTTGTGTGAAGTCAGGGCAAGGGAGTTCTCTTGTCCGATGCACTTCAGACTTGTCCTAAATGTTTGCTTTCTGGTGGGGAATGGACAGGTTGCATTTTGTGGAGGAGTTTTGTTCCTCATCTTTGGTGTTCACTCACTTTTGTCAGGAGCTGAATAAAGGAAAAATGGCATACTTGGGAGCCATTATGCTTTCCAATGAACTTTGATCTTTGAAAACCATTGTGGGCCGGTCCATTTTAAAGTGTTCTGTTATTGGTGGAGCACAAGGGCAGGAGCCTTGTTTATTGATTATTTCAGAGATAGTTTTATTTGTGGTTGTATCATCATGGTCGTCAGAGTTCAGGGAACTTCCTCCACAAGGTTTGTGACTATTTTTCAACATCATTGGAGGGTAACAGTCTTTTTAATTTAATCTTGTTATACATTAACATGAAACACCATGACAAATGGGCATATAGAACTGAACACTGTTGAGGATGTCTGCCTCCAACCATCCACATTAGCCTCCGCAACAGGGATGATGATGGTGGTCTGACACTTTGTGAGTGAGTCTCATAAGGTTATAACTGCACTCATTGTCATGTTTATCTTCAAATTTTGGTGGAGATTTCTCTGCAATTTCATCAGCATGAAGTGGAGATCTGTCTGCAACATTTTTTCTGCTCCACCATGTCAGCGCTTGTGTGAAGTATTTGTCAAAGTGACTTGAGGAAAGGTCTTTTTGTGTTTATCCACATCCTGCTTCAGCATGTTAAAGGATGTCCCCTTGATGCTGGAATCACTTCCTGCCAGCAGTTATCAGTGTTAATTCCTTGATGCAACCCATAGGTCCACAATTGCTTTGTCATTATCACCCACCTTCTTTGGCAATGGGTTGCTTGTGGAGAGTGCTGAATCTGCCAAATCTGCGTGTGTTGGGAAAAAACAAATGCAACAAAAGATTGGGCATAAGGGACTTTCATACATGGACCTATATTGCAGTTACACTCAATTGCAAGGTGCTTAAAGGGTGATGATTTCTCTCCTTTGATTGTTGATTCATTGAGCAACTAGTGTTCTTGCAGAGATGATTTCAACCTCAAGCTTGGGAGCCAAAGAAGAGGCACTAGTCTTGTTGCAGATAATTGCAACCTTGAGCTTAGGAGCCAGTGAACCTCATTAGAGTCATTTTGAGTGTTTGCTAGGTCAACTAATAATGGTTTGTGTTGGAAGTACTTCAAACTTAAGTAATTTTGATTGTTGCAATGTCAGCTAATGATGGGTTTGTGTTGGAAGTTCTTCAAATGTCTTTGGCTCTGCACCTTATGGCAACTTCAAACCAGCAATGGTTAAAATAGGAAATGTTCTGTGAAGTTCTCAAAAAGTGAACTCACACTGTCACACCTGGCAAGAGCATTCCTCAAAACATGAGACCAAATGAAAACTACACGGAATCTCCCCTGTACTGGCAGAGCAAACAAGCAGCCCATCCTGTGATGACCTCAAACTAAAAACTTCTTACTACATCTAGAACTTCTCAGCAGTGTTTTTTTTTATTGGTGAAATATCACCAAAAAATAAACAAAAAACTTCCCTTATTAGATCTAGAATTTCTTGGGAGCGTTGTTTTTTATTGAGCCTGAAATTAAAATGGGCCTTGCTAAATTTGCATAAATAAGGAAGTAGAATTGAGGAATGCTTCATCACATCAGTGTCAGTCTTCATATAAGCTGAATTGCCAGTAGCCAATACATCTGATCCTCTTCATATATTCTGTACACTGAAAGTTGTGACATACAAGGTGTTGTTCAATTTTTTAATGTGAACCAGAGGACCACATATCTGAGGGGATAAGATGTCTTTCAGTGGAGAGATTGCTGTTTTTAGCGAGTAATAAATAGAAGTCCAAAAAGTGACAAAGACTAACTATATTGGATGTTGGGTTTGTAAACCGAAAACGAAAACGAAAAAATGCACTGGCCGGGAATCGAACCCGGGTCTGTACCGTGGCAGGGTACTATTCTACCACTAGACCACCAGTGCCACACACATACAATTCTCGCAGTTTATAGTTCTAGTCTTAAAAATACAATTTTCTAATGCTCCAGATGCAGTTCCTTTTGGGTAGATTTGAAGAGGCCATTACCCCCTACATATTAGGGCAAAATACTTAGCAAATAAAACTTCTTCATCTTGTCCAAAAGTAGGAGAGGTCCGATAAAATATTTATTATTAAACAGTTGAAGTTGGGCAGTATTGTTATTTGGGCACAAATGGTAGTATCGTTTGGCTCCTCTTGCTTTCATTGGGGAAAATGTCCTGTTTGTGGTAGTATAACCAAAAGCAGACTGTATTACATATGAGACTCTTTTAAGTCTTTGAAAACTAACATTATCAGATAATGTCCTGAAGCCTCAGCTCCCAGGAACTGGAGGTTCTGAGGAACTGGAGGTTTTCATCCATGATTTGCTCTGATCCTCTTCCTGTATTTGTGCATTACCACTGAAAGATGTGGGGAGAAAGGTCCTTGCACCTTAGTTAATGATTGAGAAAGCTCAAGTCATTTTCCTGAATGTGGTGCAAAAGACCGTAGTCCAAACAAAAAGATAATTCCCAGAGGAATTCTTGTCCAAAAGTATGAAGCCAGGGGAGGTATGGTTGAAAAGAATAAATTTCAAAACTTTGCAAAAAAGACTCTGAATTATATCATGTAGGTAATAGAGAAGATTTGGGATTTTATCAAAAGGTTTCTCTCACCATGAGAATCAAGTCCAAACTTTCTCTTTGCTCATGTGGCTGGTGAAAAGAAGTAAAGCAAAAATATCATGGAATACATTAGTGTTACAAAGCAACCTTGATCAAAATGTGCTTCAGTGTAAAATGCCCAACTCTTGTTTATATATCATGCACATTACAATTGCAGCATTGTCTGAGAAGAGTAATTGGGAAAAAACTGGCCTAATCAGATCTTTTAGTTTTAATACAAGATCCAGCCAAGCAGTTGCAATGATCAATGAAATTTTGTGGAGAAAATGGGTGGAACATTGGTGACAGTTGGATGGAGGTAGGATAATTCATACCTGGGATTGTTGAAGTTCAAATGGAGACAGTAACTACAGAGGTTGGGGAGGGTGGGACTATTGTTGCTTCTCATCCAAGAAGCGTAGCTTCATAATCCTTGGAGTAAGATTTGGGCATCCCACACATTGCTGTATCCTGTTGCACCCTGCAGCTCGCGACAGTAAGAAACTGTGCATCTTGGAAACACACTTTCTCTTAGTGGACATAATATTATTAATCTTCCTTGTCTCTTCCTGCACATTCACAGTTCCCTCTGTACTGCACAACTTCTAGACCCAATATCTCAGCTCTCAGAACTAACCCATTCAATATGCCTACACAATTGTCCATGTCATGTGAGTACCTGAAGCATCCATTAACACAGGTCTGTCATATCCTGTCTGTTGCCTCTCCTGATGACCCTGCAAAACTCGGGTGGCCATTCAGTATTTTTCCCCAACTTTATGTCAACCTTTCCCACAGCAAATCTGAGTAGAATAGCAGCTAATCCCTTCCTTCCTCTTACAAATGCTAATAACTCATCACAGCAGTACTCAATCACCATATTCCCTATCTTTGATCTGTTCTTAGAGCATCCCATCTTATCATCATGGCAAGCTGCTGCTGTACCTTGAAATCACTCTCCAAGAGAAGAACTTAACCTTCTCAAACACCTGAAATAAACAATCACCGAACTACACAAAACAAACTTTCAAGTACATAGAAACAAGGCTTTAATCACATGGGTAGAGTTTGAAGACATGTAGATACTCCCATCTTGGAGTATACACTGCACACTGAGAATGAACCACCAACAGAGTCTGTGCACAAAAATATATGGCAAGAAGCCTCATGAAGGAAGGAAAAGGAGAGAAACTGTGCACCAGGTGAAATTCACTTCCACAGAATGTAAACATGACATCGATCAACTGAGTTACTTAGAGCCTCAAGGACACAATCCTCCCACCTAATATAAGCAGAACATGAATTGATTTGGAAATTAAAAAAACCCACTCATATGTCATGCATGCTGCATCTAAATTCTAACTGTTCATTCTACCTTCTAATGTAAGACTACCCAACTATTTGTTCTACTTTCTAATGTAAGACTACCCAACTGTTGGTTCTACTTTCTAATGTAAAAAAGCCTACCCACATGAAGAAGGAAATTCAGAGGAGAGAATATCTTATCATATGGTTTTCTATGAATAATCATGTCCTGAGAATGGGCATCTATTTGTGTAGGTACTCCCCTTCTAAACCTATCTCCGGCTACTGCAGAGAATTGCAGAGAATCGTCTCCTACTGCAGAGAATTGCAGTAAAAGCAAACCATGCTATGAATATAAATAGTTCAGATCTTTAAGTAAAACACCAAATTGTGCTCAAACCTTTAATAGCTTGGATCTTCAAGCAGCTGCATAGGTACCAATTTTTCTTGCTTCAGATCTTGACAACCTTGTCAGCAATAACTAGCGGATTGGCCTTGGCTATGGCTTCTTGGCCGGCTGCCTTATAGTCGTAAGAACAGTTATGCTTGTCTGAGTATCGATGCAGAGCACAATAGGTGTTGCCGCAACGGCACTTGAAGCCGGTCAATCCCACACGCTTCCTGCAAGAGCCGCATCGATTCGGAGGTGGCGGTCGGGATGATTGGATGGGTCTCGAAACCACAGCAGCGGCTTTCGGCACAGGCAACAATACCTTACTCTGTCCGACTGAAGAACAATCCATCGGCTCCGCAAGCAGCATGTTTTCTGGCACCTTCTGTGGTGATGCATCTCCTTCTTTTTCTTCCTTCATCTCCTCCTCCCTGGTGGAAGAATTACGCGAACTACTCGCCTGTTGGAGAACAGATTCGGTGTAGCACTTGGAGCACAAGCCCATGGTTGTTGCACTTCCGTAGAAACCGCAGATGTTTTTGCACATCACTGGTCCCTCGGGAGTCTGACTAGAGCCTGTCTCCTGCTTCGCTCGTTCTAGATCCATATTATCAAGATGCTTCAAACCTTTTCTAAAAAGCGCACAACAACGACGACAGCAAATCCCTCCACCGACCAATCTCTAACAAAACCAGAAGCAGAACTCCAAACACTGCAAAAAGGTAGCCTCTTCAAAGATACTGATACACTAATATCAGGAATCGTTCCGTCTTCTTCTTCTTCTATCAAAACGGACTTCCCCCTCCCTTCTCTGTTCAATTCTTGCAAAAGTCACCGACCAGAACTATAAGCCTGTGCAAAGAAAACAAACACAGAGAGTGCGAGAGAGAGAGAGAGAGAGAGAGAGAGAGAGAGAGAACGCAAAGATGGAAAGAACAAACTCCTCAAGAACACACAATCCTTCAACTTACAGCTTCATGGACCGCAACTGGCGCGTCAGAGCACCGTTTTGCAAGCGGAAAAACTGAAAACATCTGCATCTCCCACCGCACGCATGCATCAACCGAGTTAAGAATCAAACAGGTCGCCGCTACTTGCGATTGCGCCGGCAGCTTCGGTCTCTCTTTTCTCTCTCTCTCTCTCTCTCTCTCTCTTCTGCCGCCCAAGCTGCTTCCTACTCGTCGTCGTTTTCTTCCCCTTCTTCGTCCCTTGTTTCCCGGACCCTTTTTCCACCGCAATTCCTGCGACAGCGAATTCCGCAACCCCCAGTGCGCCTCCCCACAACCCCCCCCAAAACCACATAATCATTTATTTTAAAAAATCTCTGACTTCCTAAACGCAATTCAGTCAAACTCTATAAAAAGAAAACATGTGGGCCCTCCACAGAGTGTGTGTGTGTGTGTGTGTGTGTGTGTTTTTCAAATTTGTGAGGTAGGTGGGTTGTGAATCCAACTTCTTTTTTGAAAAATTGGGCCCAAGTAATGTGAGGGAAAAAATATAAACTCGCCATATTTAGAGAATAGCCTCCAAAAATTAGCCAAATTATAGTAGGACTTGTGACCATTCACAAACACAATTTTTCTTGGGTGCAAAATCTCGCCAAAACATGATAATAATAATAATAATAATAATAATAATAAAGGCTATTATGTCCCCAACAAAATTTTAATTTGTCTTTTTGTTCTGTTTTCCATTTTGTTTGTAGTTTTTTTTTTCTCATTCACATTGGATTAGTGTTTTTTTTGGGGGGTGATTTCTTGCATTTTTCAACCTGAAAAATATGATTTTGACACATACATGTGATTTTCGCCAAAAGAATAGCCCCTGATTCGCCAGATTCCGATTTTTTTTCTTTTTTGGAAATCAACAGTTTTCTACAATAGGTTCCAGCAGGTAGCCAAAATACAGAAGGATTCTTTTTTTTATTACTTTAATATTTGGCCTATAGCCAAATTTGACTAAATCTTCTTGTGGGGGATCTCCAGTTTGACTACGTCACAAAATACACCCCCCCCAAACCGTGCTTTGGATGCACCAAACCCAAACTCATTCAAATTCACTGGGGTGGGCCCATAACAGTAACCTACGGTTACCTACTGGGTTAGTGATGAGGAAAATATTACAGCAGTATTGACTAAACCTTCAAATGTAACCTCATGTTGTTCAGGCACAAATAAGTCACTATTTGGATATTTGATGAGAATGCTAAGCTCCAATTGAATAAATTTGGGTTTTTGGAACGGGGGAAAGAATAAAAATAAACACAACCCCCCCCCCCCCCCCCCCCCAAACACCAACCCCACAAAAGCGGGGGGGTGTTTTTTCAAAACATATTAATATACACACACAACAACGACACAAACACCAACCTCGAGGATGTGTTTTTTTTTCTGACG
>Ga0116231_10005133_pt1 | contig 25967 bp, 16 predicted proteins | sample S1TSphgellanicum_2_FD_89695 | JGI IMG/M metagenome (GOLD analysis project Ga0116231, IMG submission 89695) | Host-associated microbial communities from peat moss isolated from Minnesota, USA - S1T2_Fd - Sphagnum magellanicum MG | ecosystem: Host-associated > Plants > Peat moss > Unclassified... | reverse complement strand
TTCGCTACGCAACCCCAAGGGGTTAACCAAGCTAAAAAAAAAAAAGAAGCAGTAAAAAGATTGAAAGAAGCAGCCCCCAAAAAGGAAAAAACTAAAAAAAAAAGAAAATACGACACAAAAAAAAAAAAAAAAAAAAAAAAAACCACCCTCGTCATCAACTAAGCAGGCCACAGAAATTAGGGTTGCATCAGGGGTTTGCATTCTTTACAAAATGGAGATCATAGCTGCAGCAATTTCAAGTACAAAAAAAAACATTTGTCCCAAGAGAAGTCCTCGCTAGAATTAATCACCACTACCCAAACGTTTCCTCAAAAATTTGCTGAAGAATCTGCTGTCAATTGCTCCCTGAAGAATTTGCTGTCACATGTTTCCTGAGGAATTTGCTAAAAAGTTTTGCTGTCATATGGTTCCTGAAGAATTTGCTGACGAAGTTTTGCTGTCACATGTCTCCTGAAGAATCGCTGACGAAGTTTTTTTTGTCATATGTTTCCTGAAGAATTTGCTGTCACAATTCTCAGACGTGCGATAGCAGGGAAGAGAGAGATGCACCTGCTTTTGCTGTTGCTGTTGTCATTGTCCTTCGCTGCTGATATTGTTGATCAAAATGTGTTGGTGATGGGGTTGCTGTGAGCAAGAGAGAAGCTTCATTTGCTTGATTTGAGTGTGCAAATCCGCTGCATTCCAGTAAAGTGAGCGTACTAACGCATACACACAATAGCCGGCCGAATCTGCGGACTGCTGAGAGCAAGCTTACCATGGAGTTTAGAGAAGCGTGAGTGCAGCGATGACTCCCATCGCTAGTATGAAAGTGACCAAGGAATGAGCTCTTGTTGTGCGTGCAGTATCGGTATAAGAATCAACGTTGGAACCAGTGGCGGGAGTTGATGAAGAAGAAGCTGCCGTGTCGGGGACTGTCGTCGGGGAAGTCGAAACAGGTGCGGGAGCTGCTGCTGCAGCGGCGTCGGCGATAGGAGCTGGCGCTGGTACCGGTCCCAGTGTCGCTGTGTTGTATTGTCGAGTAGAGAAGATGGCACTGACGCCGTGAACAGCGACTACTACAGTGCCGTTTGTGTACAGATCCGGGGCTACAATAAAAGCATCGTCGAGTCGGTAATTGAGGCCATTGACAGTGACGACGAGGATGGAGATTCCCGGCGTCACTGTTGGTATTCTGTCTCCAGCTCTCAAGCTCATGAGATCTTGAAAAGCGTAGAATCGACTTGCGGTTTGGTAGTTCAGCAAGGTCGTTAGCACCGACGAGGAATTCATGAGCACATTCTCGAAGGCAGTATCGTCAGGAGCAAACAAGGTAATGTCCGGCTTGATGATCTCGTCCACGTTTGTCAAACTATCTAGTATTCCTGACACTGCTCCGAATCTCCCTGCCGCTCGCAAGGCGCTGACGACCTGTTGATGCAGAGTAGGGACTTCGGCTGTTCCAGACGTCGGACTTCCTACAGACACTGTTGCTGTTGCTGCAATCACAGGTGCAGAAGTTACGACAAGTATTAGAGCTCCGAAGACTTGTAGTATTGTCAGGTATGGCAAAATCCGCAACGAAAACTTCTGTGCCAGAATTTGTGGAATGCACATTGGTGTGTCTGCCATCATAGCTGGTCTCGTCTCGTCTCGTCTCGTCTCGTCTCGTCGCGGTCTACACTGAGACTTGCTAGAGAGAATCCTTCAACCGGGAGCTCGAAGCCAGGGCCTCAGAAATGCGTGGGAGATGGATTGTTGGCAAGACTATTGGTGCGCAAAAGAACGCAAAATACAAACAAAAGGGAAGTTAAGAATGGGAGGAGGACGTCAAGCGCATTCTTGCAAAGGAATTCGAAAGATGTTTAGTTACACTTCCCAATACTTCCCCAATTTTGAAGGCCCACACCTTCCATTTATTTCTGAAAATATTTTCCTATTTTGGATGACAAGCCAAATTAAAGCCCCAACTCCCTTATATTTCTGGAAATACTTCCCATTTTGGATGAAAAGCCAAATTAAACCCAACTTGCTTCGCTATATTTCTGGAAATACTTCCCATTTTGGATGGAAAAACCAAATTAAGCCCAACTTTCCTTTATTTCTGGAAACACTTTCAATTTTGGATGAAAAACCAAATTAAGCCCAACTTCCCTTTATTTGTGGAAATACTTTCTCATTTTGGATGAAAAGCCAAGAAAGACCCCAACTTCCGTATATTTGCGAAAATACTTCTGCATGAAGAAAGCCAAGGCCTCCCTTGTGTTTGTTGATATTTATACCAACAAAAAGATGATAGTTTTTGATAGTTTGGGATATTTTCAAACACTTTCTAGTAATTCCTTTTCAAACGCCAAAAGTTTCCTAGTGGAAATCAAGGGGAATTTTTTTTTTTTTTAATTTTTAAAAAACTAGGTGGAGATGGATTAGCCAAAATTGGTTATCCAGTATTGTAGAATTTTTGGGAATCCTGCCTAGTTTTGGCGACCTACAGGAAACTCGTTAATCTAAATCATGCAACTTCTAACTCTTTTTCTCTCAAAATATGGGGACTTTTGTGTATTTTTTCCAAGAAAACCCTAAGTACAATTCACACTGGATTATTTTTGGGGTTGCCATAGTGCAAAATTTTGCCCCAATTTTTTTTTTAAATGGTGGAAATGAGATGGATATTTGCCAAAAATAATGAAACTTTTGAGATGGAGGAATATTGTGAAAAATCAAGAGACTTTTGACACTTTGAGATTTTCTTTTCCAAAACAAGCAAAGGGGGTTGGTTGCATGTACTTTGGGAAAATGGTTTACTTCTTCATGAGGAAAGCTCATAGTTTTTAACACCTTTTTTCCCCTTTCTTTTTTTTAAGCTTGGTTTCTAGTATTTCCTTTAAATTTTCCTAAATGGAATTGGGATGTATCTATTTATGTAAATATCAAAGGTCATAATAAGCCAATTTAATCTTGGTGGTTTATTTTTGGAAGATGAAAAAGGGATCTTTCTACTTTTGGGATTTTTTCTTGAAGACATAGCTGAAAAACCCCAAGTGGTTGGGAGATTGTTAACATTAACAATGATCGTTCCTAGTTTCATCCATGCATGCACACAAAATTGAATGAAACAAAAGATTTGATGAATTCAATCCACACACAATATGAACTCGTACCCAAACTTGTATGTTGAAAATGGTGACAAACAATTTTGGAAATAGAAATTTCATGCAACCAACAAGAAGGCTCAACTTGCAATTCAAGGATATTATTATTATTATTATTATTCCTTTTCAGTTTTGAGGTGATGGGTTGGGGAGTTGGGGGAAGGGGGGGGTGTGTTCCAATCAAATTCCCAAAGGGTTCTTCAAGTGTTCCCCAAGACATTCCCAATAAAGAAGGGGTGCATATCATATGTGTCATAATTTAATGTTGAGTCGAAATTTTAATAAAATGTATATCACAATAAACATCACATATTGTACATTGTAATAGATTAAAAGTTTACCTTACACATATGTGTCATGAGTGACAACCTTTAGCATGAGAAAAATTAAATTCTCTTGTATCAATAATTTTTGTTAAAAATTTAGACCATAGAATAAATTAAATAATAAGAATTTCTTTTTGCATGTTAGTAATATGTCAACAACTTCTTTGATGCTAAAAGTTATAAAATCTTTGAAAAGATGTTGGGAGAAAAGGTCATCCAAAAAATTGTTGAAGATTATTAGTTAACTTTTGGAAGGGTAATTGGAAAAACATCTCCTAGTGTCTTTTGGGGGCACTTTATATCCATGAAATCCCTCTTAGGAAAGAGGTGGGATCTTCTACTATTTAAGAAAGAGAGAGGTCTTATGCTTAATTATAGGTCTAAGATCTTTCACTCTTGGATCATAGCTCTAAGATCTTCCCCTAGATAATGTCATGTGATTTATATATGATTAGGTTTATGATAAGATTAACCCCATGTTTTATGGTAGGTAAGGCCTAATATTGGGGCCATTACCTTAATGGAGGGCTTGACTCAACAATCACCTCATCCTAGGCCCCTTATTATGAGAATGTCCCCACCTTGGGACTTTATGTTACGCTTGAATAAAAAGGGGGCAATAGGAAGGAGTGGTAGAATTAAAAGGAATGAGAGTTTGTTGTGCTTTCTATGCAAGGGGTATCAATGATAGTCTCAAAGGATCAATGGGTAAGGTTTTCTTCTTTTCAACTTTGGGATATCGAAAATTTCATAAAGTTCGCCAACAAAATAGAAAGTTTAGTCAAAATTACACTAGAAAAGAAAAATTCCCAATTTTTTGTCAAAAATGAAAATATTTGTGGCAAAGAAAACACTAGTAGTAGCCCATCTACCAACCCAAATAGAGTTCCTAGCTCTTTTCTTCATATTTATTCAAAAGCTATTTAAACTACCAATTGTCTTTAAATGGCTCCCATTTGAGGGTCTCAAATTTGAACCTTAACTTTCATATTTTTGGAACTATCTTAATCATCTATCATACTCACTAAGGTTGAAGCATTCTGGTATCATTGTGAGTGGTCTATCAACCATCTACCTTCCTCACACCAAACCATCCATCATCCTTCATGGTGTGTTTGTGGCTATTTGTTCACTCATGCTTTTCTTGTTGTTGTTCTTGTAACTTAAGACCTAAAGCACTTGGAAAAGTTTCCTTTTTATCTTTGGAGGGCATCTTAAATACAAACTAATAATATTTCCCTCAAAATCAAGAGGCAACTTATTCTTATAAGAAGTTCCTTTTCTACACAATTATCAACCTTAAAAAAAGAGTCAAATTGCATAGCGAAAATGTGATTATGTGCCCATTACATGTACATATTGCTATCCCTCCTTTCCCCCTTCTTCTTTCCTACAAAAGGCTGGGATCCAGTTTGTCCTTCAAGCCCATCTTTGGGCAATAGTGGCTTGCAACTAGCCATGGCAAATGTAGTTTGCAATCCCATTTGGTGTTTGGCACCATAGTAGAATTGCCTAGCAAGAGTGTTTGTCCATTAATGCACAATGGTCAAGAAGTCATCTTCAACCTTAGCTAGGAATGCATGGGCAATTGAGTTCCATTGGCTATTCACATATCCATTGTAGTCATCATTGAATATCCAAAGTGCTTTGTTATGCCCATCACTTCCTACTAACTAGTTTACATCACACCCATCACTTCTTGCCAATGGCATTGCATTGGTGCCTAATAAGCCCTTCCCATTGCTCCCATTTCTACACCCTTCAATTTCTACCAATCATGTTCGCAATTTACACAAGTTCTCCTACCTTTGATGTTGTACATATTCTCTCCTCTCCTCCAAGGTCACATGACGATCTTGGAATGTAAACAAAACAAAAATGGCTTGGTCTTGCATTATTTGAGCTTTTGCAAAAATGGCAACGGCCATGTTTGCTATGGCTTTTTCCTATGCACAAATTGAATATTGTTTAAAATTTATAGACCTTTTGATATTCTTTGGTAATTTGTGAGCCTTCCACTTAATAAAATTATTTGCACATTTAACCTCCAACATCACTTGAGATTTTGGCTCATTTGTAGATTGATTATTGATCTTGGACTTTTCATTGTTTCAATCTCCCTTGTGTCTACCCATCTTATAGGCACATCACACAAAATCAACCAACAATTGTTGAAACAAAATTTTATATTTTTCTTATGATTCAATTTATATATCTCTAACACACTTTGGAGTGTATCCTCTTTAGAAGGGTTTTTTTCATTTAATGCTTCAATTGTTCCAAAATACCTATTGAACTTGGCAATATTGTGTTTGATTGGATTTCCCATTGGGTCCCTAAACTCCTTGCTAGTTGCTCCCCTCCAACTATTGGTCTATGTAAATTGTAATGGATCAACAACCTTTCCCAAAATAACACAAAATTTTGCCCATTACTAATGCATGAATCTTAAAGCACATGAAATGATTTGCAAAGTTGACACTCCTCATCAATCAAAAATTTGTTTCCTTTCCTCGCTCTTGTTGGAAACATTCGTCTCATGTCCAAGGTCTCCTTGGTTGAATGTTTGGTCACTTCATGATGATTATGGCTTTTCACGATTGTTTGTAAATGTTCAAGGCCCTAGACAAATTTTAATGTGCCACAAGGGGTTATATTTGAGTAGGCAATTGATGGGGTTCCTCTTTCCTACTTTGAGCATGTATTAACTTGGTTGTCATTGCAATTTGCCAAGTATAAATCATTGTTGGAGATGTTTTAAAAATTATTAGACATGGTTATAATTGGTGTTATTTGTAATCCAATTTAGTCCAATTATCAATATTTATAACTGATAGATATGCATATCTTAAATTTGTGTGAAATAAAAAATAAATGTTATTCATATCAAGTAGACTTCTATTCGTTGATAACCTAATGCATATGTCATATACGTTGCATATGTTTGAATATGTATCTTATCCTATGAATATTCAAATTTAAAAGTTTTAGGTTTTTTTAGGGTTGAAGGATATGCATATGTATTCGATGGCATGGATACAAATCTCACACCCTAAACAACAAAAAGATGTGGCTGTCTTTTTATTTGTTTGTTTGTTCATTAATTGTTCTTAATTTATTTTGGTTTCACATTGTTTCACATCATAGGGTTTTTGTCAAAATGCAACATCACATATTTGAAAAGCTACATAGTGGTAACATGATTGTAGATTCCTCTTATTTGTGGAAGAAAAACTTATCAAATCAACAAGAAGGATAAAGGCGAAAATGTGCCAAATGCAATGGTATGGTTTGTTGAGGGTGCAATGGTCTAGGCATGCAAGGTGTGTGATTTGTTGAGCTTAATATGTAATCCTTGCAATAGTTTCTAAAATCCAAGGTTTTTTTTTGTTTAGGTTTTTTTGGATGATAATATTGCCATTTGTGTCATGCTATGATTTCATTATTTGTTGTGACTCCATCTATGAGCATCACTATGCACATGTATACATTTGCTTTTAAAAACTATTTTGGTATGTTCTAAATGCTTGATTGCACATTATTTAAAACAACTTATGTCGAAGATAATTGGGTACAATCCATGTATTGTGAACTATGTTGAAATCTATTTCAACTGACTTGACATCCAACAACTGATATGTGCAAACATTACTAATGAAATGTCCTATTGTTAGATGCCATCTAGGCAAGTATTTTTCATACTAAATTATGTTCATGCATGATCAAATCAAGTGTCGTGAACCATATAGTTCATTTCTACTAATAACTACCATGCTGTAACATAATTTAAAACAATCATGACAATGGTTGTAACTCTTAGATTTTTAGGTGTACTGGTGGGACTTTTGGGTGCAATGATCATCATTGGAGTTGAAGACAAAATCAAGAATTTGTCATTTTTTTTGAGTTATTTATGAACTAACTTATTCAAGGTAACACACAATTTAATCTTCCTTCATGTTCCAATGAGTTTTTTGGTTTTCTTCTCACCAAGAAAAGCAAGCTACAACTTAGAAATCTAAACTCCATTAGAAACAACTCTTTCCATGACTATCCATGATGCCCAATAATTCCAACCTTATTAAAGACAATCTATCTATGAGAAGTAAGCAGTTTGTTTTGTTTTTGTCATGCTTTTGGTATCTTTTGAAAGTTCTCAATGAATAGGGTTGCATTGACTTGGTTTGAGGAAATTTGGAACTATAGTGTGGAGGTTGTTGATTATTGAAACATTTTTTCAATGAAAATTAAATAAAATTGAAATTGAAAATTATATTGGAATTTGGTGGTTTTCTTGGTGCGATTGGAAAACCTTTAACAAGTCAAATTTAATAGAGTTTATTTCACAATTTTTTAGACCTAAGGTGTGGAAGATATTGATTTTCGAATGGATTTTGTTGCTAGAAATTCAAAAAAATTCAAAATTTGGGTTGGGAGGGAAAAATCAATTGAAGCTACATTCACTATAAACACATGTGCTACATTAGTTTTTATTGATAAATAGTGCACAACCTAAAATATGGGTGTAATTAGAGTCAATCAAGTTTTAGAAAGTTTTTTTTTCTTAATTTGGACATTATTATAAAACATGTATTTGTAAAACCTAATAATGATTAATAGAGTTTCATAAATTAAGCTATTGAATTTGTGCTTAATTAGTAGCCACATGCATTGTGAGGATTCATATTTATATTCAAATTTCAAGTGCTCAAAATTTATAACTTTATGTTAGTCAAGAGCTTTTATGCAAATTTTGTGACTTACTAAAATGGGTGTTTTGCACATATATGGATTGAGTTATCTTAAAGTAGAGGATAAAACATGTGTAATTTTAATAGGTAATTTCTTGCCTTATTTTTAGTTGTAGGAAGACATTTGGACAACATCACCTTTGGAACATAAATTCACACATCAATCAATAGCTAGTATGTTAACACAAACATGTTTTTTTTTGTAATAACTTCAATTAAAGTGTTGTTTACATTGTATGACCCAAACAAAAAAAAGGTGATTAGTGAATAACACAAAATATCAACATGTGTTACAAGTTGCACACAAGTTAAAGGTTGCACACTTCTTGTGAACTACACCAAAATTGGATACCATATCCTTTATTAGTTTTTCCAAGATCCCATTTTCCAACTATTGGTCTAGCTTTTTTTTCACTCTTTTTATCAACTAGGAAACCATCTTAAGCATCTACCATCTTTTAAGGTTTATGCAACAATAACAACAAAAGTTTATTTGCCCCTAGTACACATGTACACACAACCACCCTAACTTTGAGATTATGTTTAGTAGTTTTGTATCATTTTTCATGTTTTTATATTCATATTGTTGGTGTTTTTATTTGTGTTCTAATTTTTGAGTAATTTTTTAGCATAGATAGTTTAAAATCTCACATCTTGCCATAACCATGGCCACCTTTTTTTTTCACATTTTTTTGCATGAGGCACATGAATTATGGTTGTTTGATGTAAAAAAATTTATGTTTGGAATGTCCACCCTTTTGATCTTTAAAATAATCAATTCAAAGGTTAGTACATTTTTTTTGGTATATATATATTTTTTAGCACACATATTTTGTTTGGCATATGTGCCCTTTCAATCTTTAAAATTATCAATTCAAAGGCACTTTTCATCAGGTGGAAAACCATCTCAAGTAAGCATTTACCATCTTTTAAGGTTTTGCATAAAACCAACAATTGTTTTTGTTTCCAACAAATTTTCAATTACTATTGTTGCTAACTAATTGATACACTGATGACAATTAGAAGGTTAATGATTACATTCATGCTTGTCATTTCTATTTTGGTTTGAGCAAAATTGACATGACATCTACTTGGTTATCTTTTATAGAAGTATAGGTGTGGGTAGGTGCATGGTTTTTGTCGTGCAATGGTTGAAGGAGAACAAGGAAAGCTCCATGTTCTTGAAAACATGGGTGGAATTACCTCCAACTTCTTTGATTTGACAACATCAAATATTGCTAACAGTAATTCAGATGTTGTAGTTGGTAATGCGGTAGTCAATAATGTGGCTATAATAGAGGTTGTGTAGCTTCCAACTATAAAAGTTCAAGTTGCATTTTGAAAGCCTCACCATCACCCATCCATTTGTTGGGGTTTCTTTTATGTTAATGATAACCTCCCTATTGACATTGTGAACTTGCAAACATTTAGATGGATTATTTGCAAGTTTGAACAAGCAAATGAAAATGTTCTAACTAAAAACTAATCTATTATTAAAAAGGGGCCTATAGAATACAACAAATGTAATGGGATTGTTCCTACGAAAACACACATTGATTGTGCACATCCCAAATTGCTTGTTACTAAGAGGTTGCAGCTTATTAAAGTGGTATAATTAAATCACATTCAAGAAGTAGCAAAGAAAAGGCCTAAAATTACTAGCAGTATAATTACAATTTTTTTTGGAACTTCAAATCCTTATAAACAATGTGATGATTGAGCCACAACAAAAAAATTCTTAAAGATTTGGTGTTATATATCTACAAGGGCTACATGGTTCTTTCCACTTGTGAGAACATATGGTTACAAAGGTTAGTCTTATGCCATGTTTTGTTCCCATCCCATTTACAACTTATGGAAGAAATGATTCATGCTATGGTCACCAACTGTATTGATATGCTTGTTTTGCCAAAACTTACAAGTGTAGCAATTGTTTCTACTTCATTTGATTTATGGATGTAAGAGGTGGTGTTGAGACATTCACTTTGGTTATCAATTATCTCATTGAAATTTGGGAACTTATGTATGCTATTGTTGGGTTGTCTAAGGTAAATGAGACAACTAACCTTTGCATGGCACAACAATTACGAACATTGGTTGAGAAATTTGGTTTGATTCATCGAGCTCTTACTTTTGTAAAATATGAAGGTAACAACTTGACTTCCATGGCTATAACATTGCATTCCATTATTGACTATGAGTTTTTGAACTTTCAACAAGTCTATGAAGGTACATGTTTTGGTCATGTATTGTTTAAGCATGTCAATATGCTACAAATGATGACAAAGTTTCTATGGGTCTAAGTCAAGTGAGTGTGAAAGATGCCCAAACATGTTTACAAAAAATAATTATTTGGACAAAAAAGGAGGTGTGAATGGGAAAAAGCGTGTGTTGAAAGTTGGTTGTCACTTTTAAAGTTAAAGACACATGTCAAAACCAATATTGCAAGCAAAGTCATTATGTTTGAAAAATGTCTTGAGTTCAAAAAAACTATCCTTCTATTTTATGGCAAGCAAAAAATGGTGACATTACAACAAAAAGATCCTAAGGCACCAATTGAAACTATTACAAAAATAATTAATTCTTACCTGAACCTTGTTGTGAATGCTTGTGTGATGAATTAATCAAGTGGGCACTAGCTCTTGTTAAATGCTTTGACTACTACTATTAACATTTCACTCAACATGGAAGTTGAGGCAATGGGACTTGGTGATGGGTCTAAAATTCTTGATGAATTTGATTCAAAACTCTTCATCCTACAAAAAAACATGTAGCTGAGGAAGTCATCAAGATGATTTAAGGGTGTAATCACAATATTAAAAGCCAATTTGGATATAACCAATCCTTATTTTTTATCTTTGTAAGTTTCATAAATTAATTCAATGTTGGGATAATTTGTTGTTTGTGTATGGCTTGTGTTTTGATATATAAATCTAACATTTGGATAAGTTTGAAAATCATATAATAAATATAAAATAATTTTCAAGACATTTAAAAGCCCATAACCAATGTTTTTCATCATAGTGTAATAGTGTAAAAGCACTATTTCAACACTATCATTTAGCACTACCTCAAGGCTTTTCAACCCATCCCATGTTGCCACATCATCTTTTTAGGACTAATCATAAGGACCTAAGTAACCACAACTAGCTCCTTTTATTGTGTCTTCATGCATCATATCTTTCCTATTTTTTTAAAGAATTTGATCCACAAATGTTCATAACATGTTTGCCATCATGTTGGATCCATGTTTCAATCTTTACGAGTCGTGGAGAATTATTTGGGGTGTGGGGAAGCAATTTGTGTTGCTTTTGAATATGATGTAAAAGTAACGATTTCATTGCTTATGACTTGGTTTGATTGAATCAATCCTATTTCCCAAGCATGTGCAACAAAAATTAATGTGCCTAATTTTCAATTTGAAGAAGGTAACATGTTTGGTGTCAAAGCATCCATGGAAGAGTCCTCTCATACTCTTGTTGTTGGAAAACTTTTATTCAAAAGGTTATCGATCCTCCCATCTACATGTGTCGATCCTCTTTCTTGGTGGCAATCCCATGAAAATCAATTTTCAAATATTGGTTTTGTGATCAATTAAATGCTTGGTCAAAATTGAACATGTTTTTAACCTTGTTGGTGTGTTATCAACCTTGCAATGTTGTCACCTACAAGTTGAGTATCTAGATTGAATAATCATGGTGGTAAAAAATTGCCCCAATGATCCATGGTTGAATTACACACCTACTATTATTCTTGAAAATTATATGACAACTAAATATCTCTAATTGAAGAGAATTATGACTTGATTAAAGAAGATGATCTTTTTGAATAGTTGTAGGTTGATGAAGATTAGGTAAATCACCTAGTTAACCATGTTTACAATTTATTTATTTTTTTTTTTTTAAAGCCAATGTTTTCAAATTCTAAGTTGTTTTTTATTTTATTTGCATCATTACAATTGATTTCAATTGTCAAGTGATGTTGTAAGACATATTGGTTTATGTACAGATTGATTCATGGATTTCATATTTCACCAACAATGTACATATATTGTTGAACAAGTTGCACAAAGTTTTTAATACCTTATTAGGCTTCCACATTTTGGTGTTGGGATGGTTTGGGTGTTTTTTTTTGGCAAGCAACTTGTGTTGCAATGGGAAAAGTTCTTGTTTCAAGAATTGGGGTTCAATTCCCCCACAAGTTACTTGAATTTGTACAATGTTCACTTTTTTTTACTACACTTTTGGGTTATTGTGTAATTGTAAAAAAATTGTATACCACTCAAATTGAAATTGCATACATTTTATACATATCCATAGTTTCTTAGTTTTAAAATAAGATGGCTTGTGTATGAGTGTAAAGCTTGAGCCATGGAGCTTGGAGCTTAATGCGATTTTAATCTGCCTACATGGATGAATGTGTTCATAAATGAATGATTTCATATGGATGAATGTCATTTTTACATGGATCAATTTATTTATGAGTTGGATTAAATAAATAAATCATTGGATGAAATTCATCCATTATTAAAAGATAAATAAATTAAAATTTATTTATTTCCATTTTCATTTGTAGTCCAAGTATTAATATTTCAAACTTGAATGTCATTTACGAATAATGTGACAATAGGGGAAAATATGATGATGGGACCAAAATAATTTTAAAAATTTTGTTTAAAAAATCATTTTCATCAACAATGTTAAGCAATTAAAGACATGTTTTTATGGGTTGAGTGTTAACCCCCCACCCCCCCTATTGTTGTCAACAATGTTATATATGTATTTTGTGAAAATTATGGCACCTTGAAGATAAATAATTATTAAAGACAACCTCATTGTCATCTATGATAGTAGGTTGTTGAAGGAAGCTAATTAAGGTGCTTGAAATTAAATTTTATTTTATTTCAAAAACCCATTGTCATCAATGACAATAGGTAGTTTTAAAATATTTAAAACATTCAAAACCCATTGTTGTTAACAACACTAGTTAGATTTTATGAAAGTTGTGGCACCTTTGTAAAGGAAAAAAAAAAACCCATTGTCATCAACAACATTGGATCAATTTGCCCCCCCAAAAAAAAACCAATGACCATGGGGTGGATGTTAGCATGATAATAGTAATATAATTAAGAAATATGAGGGAATAAAAGTTTCATTGATAATAACTTAATGATAAAATAAAACACTCATTGATCATTTTGATGGAAGTTTTATATATTAAAAACATGTAAATTTTATTAATTTTTTTATCCATACATTAGATAAATGAAAAAAAATCATTCATCCATAATGAATATGAATGCGTATATTCATCCTCATGTTTGTTTCTAGGTTTACCTATATAACATTCATTTTTTGGTTAAACTTTTGGATTTTATTTACATGTATATGGGGGAAAATCCATTTTACCATCCCAAGTTCCAACTCAAGGCTCTAGGCTCGGGCTCGATGTTCATACAATAACTTGCCTCATGTTTAAAAACCAATTCATTCATAACCAACAAAGCAAAAATACAAATGGTTGAATACATAATTGTCATTACAACTAATGCATTAAATTTTTTTAAAACATCCTTTTTTCATAAAAAAAATATTAAAATATGTTATGTTGATATTGAAAGGTTGTGTTAAAATTGGATTACCATACAACACTAGTTATAACCACAAAGTTCAATAATAATCATTAATATCCATGGGCTTCTATAAGGATGTAAAAAATGTAGGACTTATGAAATTTTATTATGAATTTATTACGTGATGTTTTGGTAATGGACAAAATGTAAGTGCAAAAGGTTTATTCAAATTTAAAGCTTATTTTTTTGGCCATGCATTAATGTTAGAAGTGGCATTTGTTTCATATTTTTCACTTTCATGATGCGGCCTTGGGTGAACCAACACCTACACTAATAATTTACCATGATAAAATGCAACACCAAATCTTTTCCCCCACCCTGCCCCAACATTGAACCCCTTTTGTTTCAAAGTTTTAAAATTGGGTTTGGAAGATTTTATATGTTTTGTGATCTTCAATGTTCCTTCTACACAAAAGGATAAATGTGCCCAATTGTAGTTAGGAGTGAAGGATTACATACAAGGGTTTTTGTTTTCATTTTTGTGATGTTATTGAAGTGGCAATAATCCACAAAACAATTTAGTGAAGTTTGGTTTAAACAAGATATGAAAATGAAAAACATAAACATCTTTCACATTTTTGCTCCATGTTAAAACCCAATAGGTCAAGAAATCTAGCAAATTTTCAACAACCTATATATATAAAACCCTAGTCATAAAAAAATCAAATACCTAGTTTTGAAATACAAACTAATTATGATTTTTTTAATGTCAAATAACTACCTAAAAAACTATCAATCTTTTCATGAAACTAGCTAGTTTTTTATTAAAAAAACTCAAATACCCAAAACCAGTCATTATTAACAAAATAAAAAAAATTCCCAACATTAAAATTATATAATCATTCTTTAGCCCAAAGGTTTTTTTTTATCGGGATAACAAGACAATGATGTTTGGGAAATTTTGGCTTAGGACACAAGACTTGCAAAATGTCATGTTGCCATAACAAATTACAATTGGATTACCATTGAATGTTCAAAAACCTCTTATGGATTTTCAATAATAAATTGTTTTAAGTTGTCCATTGATAGAGATTCATAGACACCATCCCCAAGACAACTAAACATTCATTTATAATAAACCCAACATCAAATCTTGGCTACGTTTATCTTTAGTTCACACTTGATCTATTCAAAATGGCCTATTTGCCTTTAAGGTTGCATAAACCAATGTATCAATTCAACCCATTTGCAACAAAAAAAAAGTAAAATAATTCATGTTTATTTCATAAATTTTTTAGTTGATACACCTTCATAAAACAATAATAAGTGAAATACTTTTCATGTGCACATCATTCATATGTATTGCTAAGCTTATATTTGTTACAACATGTCAAATATTTCATAATTAGTTACACAAACATATGAATATCTAATTTTAATGTATGATGTTTTAATAATATGTGCATATCTATATTTATTTATGTACATATGTAACATAACATAGGGAGCAAGCATGCAAAAATAGGTGAAAACAAAATCCATCAACACTTCAATTTTTATTTTATTTTGTGACATAAATGTGAAAAAGTGGATTTAAATGTTTTTCAATCATTATGAAACCATCATGCACTCCATTAAGTTTGTAATAAGTTTTATACCAAGTTTCAAAAAAATTAATGTAAGAAAAATATGTAATAAGTATGTTTAAACCTAACTAGGTAAAATGTGTTAAAACTTATTTTTACATTATAAATCTAATAAAGTATAGCCTTTAATGAGCTAAAATTAAAATTAATACATTTTAGTGTGCCAACAACTTGAAGGTACCCAAAATTGAATTGAAGGTCTTACCTTCATATCCTTGGAACCAATTTAAACCATCTACTTGCATTTACATGCATTTTTTAAATTTGACCTAAATGCATATTAAAACCATGAAGACATAATAGTATTATGTTAAACTCAAAGAAAGTCCTCATATTGATCATTAAACTAAAAAACATTTGTAAAATTTCTATATTCAAATGTGTTTTATGGCTACCTCCATTCAAAAAAAAACAAAGAACACATATTTGGCCTATTTTAGGATGCTTGCACCCCATAGCACTATAACATGGTCATTTATATTTCATTAAAACATTAATAATTTCCAAATGTGCTTGTTCATATTTTTCATTATGTAAAAGATCCCAACTTTCTTAGACTATTAAAGTAGATGTCAATATGTGAATTTTTTTCACTTGTAAAAACATGACACTTGATTAAATATTTGAAATGCATAGCTATATTCTCATAGCTTGTATGGACATAAGTGACATCTGTGTGAATTCACACACATGTGTGTGTGTGTATTATAAAATAAAGTATCATCCCATAAGTCCCATGACAATTGCTTTCATTGCCATGGTGTGGAAACTTTAAAATTAATCACTTGAAAGTTAATTTAGTATTGAAATGCAATTGTTTTTAACTAAAAGGGATTGATATAACTATGTCAATAAAACATGTTAACTATTTTAATGAATATTGAAAATTCTTGTAAAAGGTTTAAATTATTTACAACTACACAAATATGATGGGTCTTGGCTAAGTTGATGTCTTTTTTTATTTTGCACTTGCACTAAATTTAATATTAAAAAAACTTGTACTTGTTTATACCATAACTAAATGTGAATCTTAACTTTTTTATATTATGATTTATTCACCAATTGTATTCAAAGCTAATATAATGTTGTCCAACTTATTTGATGACTATTTGTTTTAATTCTCATAGCAACATAATGAACTTCACAATACAAGATGGCATAATGGGAATTTTATAAATAATCTTAAGCTATGAAATTTTAATTTTATTTAAATTTCCCAAATCTATATCATGACGTTGTTTTTATTTAAGATGTAACCCCTTGAATATTGTATTGATGAATGTTTCATATTATTACATAAAATTCATTTTTTGAACTTATGTTGATCAAATCAATGTAATTTTGTGTCTTCACAAATTGATACAATCAATGTGTACATGATTTTATGTATATATGGGATTTTGTGCTTTTGATTATACTATGTAATGTCCATAGAAAATGTAATCATTAAATAAGAATCATTCTTTTGATTAAAATCAATGGTAGTATTACACTTCTCAAATTGAACCCCATATAATTTGTGTCCATACTAGGTGGTTGGGATGCTCATGGTTTTCATAAGTGTTGCAATTTTATTTTATTTTATTGTTGTGCATATGGTGGTCAATTTGTTGAGAAAAAGGGGGTGTAGGTAGGTTAAAATATCTATTTAGGGATAATTTGATTGGGTTGATCACCCAAAAGAAAAAAATTAACCCTCATACAATTTTGGTATATTAAGTAAAATTAATGCCTAGATATACACTAGAAGAAATCTTGGTTTTTGTAACTGTTACATTTGCGACTAAATGCAACTAATTGTCATTTGCGATTATCATTGGTCATTCTTACAACTATTTCCAGGCATTGGTCATGCTTGCAATTATGTTGCAACTACTATTTTCTCCATCCTTTGAGGTGAATAACTTTTAGTTTAAAAATCATCAAAGAAAACCCACGTGTGCCATTAATTACAGTTGTGACCATTAGTAGTTGCAACCTTATGGTTATACATTTTATACATTTTTATCCCAACATACATTGCTATATTATGGTATAAATTGTCATATAAAATTGTGCCATTATGTAAAGTGGTTGTATCAAAACTATATGTAATCTATATTTATATCACATTAAAATGTACCTCGTGTACATTTCAATATATACATATGCATGTATATTTGGAAATTATAAGAGTTATTTTAGGGTATATACAAAATGTTGTATGGCCATATTAGATGGCTATCCAAAGCAAAGGGTTAAAGGGCCCCCACAATGTAATCCTTTCAATGAAGCTTTTTTTTTTTTTCATTTGCCCAAGGTCAATTAGTTAGCTATACATTTTGGCCATGGGTAGTAGTTTTGGCAAACAAATTGTTTTTTTCCTACGTACATTTGATGACTTGCATAATTTGTAATAACAATTCTTGTATCCAAGAAGAAATCATGGTAGGGAATTATTGTAATAATTTTGTTTGTCAAATAAAATAAACTAGCTATGTGATTATTTCACTTGGCAAAATGTTGGCGATGATTTTTGCATCCATGGAAGTGTATTAATGAACATATGAACTTTTGTGTATAGTTTTGGCAACAAGAAGAACTAGGAGGTTAGAACTTAGGATAGATGCAATATAACTTTGAAACTTGGGGAAGGATTAAACCCCAATCCTTTCAGATTCTACCCAATTAGCCCAAGTTAGATCTACACATACAACATACATTAGAACCTTACTTGTACACCCACACATTAATTTAAAGGCAAAAATTCAAAGATAAGAAATACCACAACTTATAGAAAGATAGAAATTACAAAACTTACAAAAAATTATAAATTGTTAAACTTACAAAAAGACAAAAATTTACAAAACACCCAAGTAACTTGCAAAACTGTTAAATGTAGACTCCAAAACACACAAATACACATGAAGGAGCCAGAAAAAGTGTAGCTTTCATATAAATTGCAACTGCAACAAAAAAACTTGGCAAGATTACTTGCTTACCTACTTGCATAAAAACTACAACCTAATCTCAAACATTGTGCAACTAAACAAGGTGCATCTGCCAACACAACACATTAGAGACATCTAGTATGCAACATTAAATGCTCAAAATAATTTAAGCATCTTTTACATACCTTTATTTCCTATGTTGTTAATCCTTGATCACATCTCCAAATGGAAAAATATCCATGGAGTGGTGATCTTGAGCAAACATCTTTATAACCAAATCAAAATGGTTTGTCAATTTGTTTCCGAACTTGGATTTCATGAAAAAAATAGTTGAAAAATGTCATTTGTCTTCCACACTACCCAAAACCATGACAATCAAAATTTCCACCAACTTTAAATACTCCAATAGTCGTTGCTTTAAGAAAGCATTAGAGCCCACATTGGACCATAATGCAATCACAAGACTGCATGTTAAAGGAGACTCCAAAGCTTGCTTGCTATTTGCATGCATAGTCAATTTAAAAAGGGATGCTTCCATACATCATTTGCAATATTGAAAAATAATTGTCAAATTTTCACTTTTTTTTCAAGCCACGTTGTCTTTTATTAAATGATACATACAAAGAATAGCAACAAGAAATTGAAGGCAATTTATTTTGAAAGTTGATTTATTTCTACCATGTTGTCAATTCCTTTTTGTGAAAAAAATATTTTATTATCCCCCCTTGCCCCTTTCACATTGGAGGTGAGAATAATGATGTGAATTATCTAAAAGTAGGATTTGTGGAGAAGTTGGAATGATGGGCTATGATCAATAATTTTTCAAAGATGTTTGATTACAATTGTACATAATTAAGCCCAACTTGTAAGTTTGATGGACTTGAAATTTCAACACATTAGAAAAATATGAACTTGCTACATAATAGGCATGGTAAACAAACTTAATTAGACCATGTTCAAGATTTAAGGCTTGGTACAATATCATAGTATTTTAGTGGATTTGCCATTAATTAAATTATTTTTTAAATTGGTGAAAAAATTAAATTGTATTGTATGAAATGCCAAATTTTCAAATTGTGGTAATGGCAAGTAGGTCCAAGTCTCATTCACTTTCAAATTCGGCTTTTCATTCAATGCAAAATAAAGAAATGAAACACTACCTATTTGGACTTACTTTTTATTAAGAACAATGAATATTAAATCAAAAAAGAAAATGGAGTGAAGGTCCACAAGGGATGCATGTTAATAGATGTCTGACCTTGTTGTTATTGTTAGACTTAAAAATTAGAATTGATGATGCTTGTGTTACTTATACCTCTATGGAGATTTGGATATATAAAACAAACAACCCATTTTGGAGAATGATTCTATCCTTTATTGTAACTTCAAAATAAAAAATTCATTTATTGAATCTATAACTTTTCATTTAGATGCACAGACTTCTACTTTTGGAACATGAAATAAAAGTCAACATATGCATCACAATACTCTAGAGGTCACTCACATATTAAATCAAGTTCTAATTATCATTGTGTCATTATTCCATATGGACTAAAGTGTATGCATTTTGCAACAGGTTACAACTTCTACAACAAAACATGGTTTTTTTATAATGACACATACTTACATTAATGTGAAATGGTTTATGTTACATTCATATGAATAAAACCACACAATTTACTAAGAAAGTGTGTGTATGGAATGAAAAATATTATATGACATGAATCACATATTTTACAAAACCTCTCACAAAATTAATTTAAAAAAAGTGTGATTTTCATATTCATAGTTGGAGTTGGAGGACAAATTTATGAGGAATGAAAAATATAGTTTTCATGTGTTCAAATGCATTTTTGTTTAAGGATAGGTAATTTTTTTTCAAAACCTATTCCATACAACCAATTTCCTCACCAATTTGTTCTTGTAACTCTTTTAGCTAAAATGAAATCGAAAGAAAATATTTTAGTGAATGCACTCCTTTTAACAATGGTGACACAACAAAAGACTCTTTAATTACAACTTTGTCATCATCTCGCATGAGTTAATTCAATAAGTTGGTGCATGAAAAAATTCAACCTTAAGAGTTTGAATTGTTTCAAGTGTTCTCCATGACTTCTCAAACCCCTAATGCACCTTCTCTTTGTTCCAAAACACTAATTTTTTTTTTTAAAAAAATTTAGAAACACCAACTTGCACTCTTTTGATGTTGCTAACATTTACTATTTAATCAATTAGTGCTTCAAAAGATGATATGGGATCCAAATGCTATAATTGAAACACCTTGTATTGATCTATTTGCTTTTTTGAAAGCTGAATTTGAAAAATAATAATAATGGTGGAATTGTTTAGATTTATGAAAGTAAACAAGTAGATCATTGCAATAACAAGAATTTTCTTGATAGTGAGAAAAAATCATTTTTCATTTGCAAAGCTGTCAAAATCATGACAAATTAGTTAGGTATATAAATCCAATCTTAAGCATGAACTAGCCAAAAGGGTAGATGCCAGCTAGAGTGGCTCATTATGGATTCATAGAAAACGTCTAAAAAGTCCATATTTTGACCTTTTTCAAATTCCAATGATTAATGGCCAAACTTGATTTTATTTTGATGTTATTTTTATTTTAAAAATTCAAGCCCTTCTAGAGGTTTTCGTTCTATGATTCTCCAAAAAAAATCAGCTTAAGAAAACTTAAAATTGAAATAGATATGGACTTTACGTTTTTCAAGCATTTTAACATTGATTAAAATTTCATAACTAATACTTTAAAATTTGATGTTAATTTTTTCAAACATGTTCATTAAAGAAAAATCATTATATTCTAAGTCCCTATAAAAAATATTAAGAATACTTAGGTCATTTCAAAGTCCATATATAAAACAATTTGCCAATTGGCAAGTCCACAAGTTTAGGTTACAAAGTCCATAACATTTTTACCTTAATGAAGGTTAAATTTGAGGTTTCGTTTGTAGCATAATGTAGAGTAGTAGCATAGGCTTACAAGATATGCTTTACAATTACAGAGAACAATGTCAATTTTTGTTTCAATCACAATGTTGAAAAGTAGATTTACTAGATTTGTTAGTATTATTATAAAGCTAAATAATATGTGAGTTCCTACATCCACTAAGCAAACCACAAACAACAAGCAAGTGGCTCATTGCACAATGGCTCTGCCCTTTTGTGGCAAGTTCAACCCAACAACAATTAACATAGGAAGCATTCCATATAGTTTTCAAAAAATGAACTTTAACATGGTTATGCAAAATAATTTGCATACTCATTTAGATAATTAAGTTGAAAATTTAAATCCAATTCCTTAATATTAAATTAGTATATATGTGCATAGTTATGAAGCTTACAATTACAACACCTTGCATAATTTAGCCTCTATGTCATAAAAGTGAGCCACTATAACTTGCATCTACCCAAAAGAACATAGGAGTGTATATGTATTTTATAATGATTTATTTTCAACATATCTAACACTCTTCATAAGTCCCATACGGGTGAAAGAAAGCTAACAAAAGCCAATAATGCCCCCTTTGGTGACTTCTTAATTTAAAATATTTTTGAAATATTTTTAGAATATTAAAAAAATTAAAAAAAGAAAAGAAATCATGAATTTTTAAAAAACTACTATGTTAAGGTCCATATTAAAAAGTTGCCAAAATTTTGTCATTTTCACATCTTCTCAAATCATTTTATAAGTTTTTCATTATTTAAAAACATTACTTTCAAATGCTTTACAAAAAAATTAAATTATTATTTATTCATTATATTGATGTCAAATTTATTCACACGTTCCCAAGATATTGTCTGAATGTTTTTATATAAGAAAATCCAAAAATTTCAACACCAATTTAAATAACCACTTTAACATTTGAAACATTAATTAGTGGTTACAATTGCTTTTCACCCATACCAGTCCATAAAAAGTGTTCAAATAAGCATGGTTGTTACTTTTTAATATTTCATTAATGTAATATTTGACTACTAGATTTTGACCCACCTACATGGGCCCTCTTAAACCTAGGTCAAAACTTATATCAAAAGACATTGATATCATATGTTGTGGTTGATAGAATTTGGAAATTCTAAAATAAAATCCCATCAAAACCATATCAACAAAAGCCTAACTAAAAGATTTTTAAAACATGCATTTTAAGTTTTAAAAAAATTTAAGAAACAAAGAAAATTTACATTTCAAAAGAACTTTTGAAAATAGGGTTCAATTTTGACCTTTCAAAAGTTTATAACAAACATCTTTAAACAACTTCAAATCTAACTTTATAATTAATATGGATTGACCAATCCATATTTTCAAACTTCAAATATTTAATATTATGAATGTGTTATTTCCAAAAGCTAGACCCATTGGTAATTGGCATAATTTAAGTTTATGTTATTAACCATAAGCATTTAAACACAAAGCATAAAACTATCATTATGACACCAAAAGTGAATCACTTTAGTTTGCATCCACCCAAAGGTCTTAGTTTCACTTTAGCACATGTTGTCTGGGAGTCTACCTAAATGTATTTTTATGCAAAGGTGTGACTACCAAGGAGGCAATATTACATAATTCAATGTCACATGAGACAAAATTTGATGATTTTCAAGTTATATCTTTGTCATGCTTACAATGAAAAATGACCAAAACCTACATGATATAAAAATGATGATGCAACAATTCATTGAAATACATGTTTATTTCAGTTAGACCTCATAGATTCACTTTCAACACCTATGGGACTCCATGTCATGGAATTCCATGACCTATAAAAAATATGTAAACATTTTCCTTTATGAACACTTGAACCTTTCCCAAACCTACTTCACTAGCAACATAAAGAGGAGGAGAACTTGGAGAAAGTTGCAACCTTGAACAAAATTTTGTAATACATCCAAGTCAAAAAACATGTGAACTGCTTTTTAATTCAAATTGAAATTTGTGTGTCTCCTTTACTTTTCAATGCCCACAACACTCAGCGCTTTGTTCCTTAGAAAATGTGTGAATAATAATATGTTGAACATATGGTACTTTCATGACCATTGTGTTGGTTCATGTGTATGCATAAAATTAACTTGAATTATTGACGTTGGAATCAACAACTTTTTGATAAGGCCATTGAATAAATCTATCAAGTGAACTTGCAAGAAACGAATTTTGGAAAGTAGTGAAAATTTTCAAATTTAAAGTTTACACAAAGTATCAATTTGACTATTCTGTAGAAGTACCATTAATTGTGGGAAATGATCAAATGGATTAAAACAAATTTGCAATTGAATTCAAAGATCAAAACAAGACAACAATTGTTGAAACAAAAACAATTCAACAAAGGCACTTTGGTAGTAATGAAACGAAACTACATAATTTTTAAAAACCCACTTGAATATTCAAAATGGTGATCTTCTCAAGAATTCCTAAGAAAATCAAAAGAGAATATGTCATCAAATTGAGGTTTAAATATTGTTTTAAAATTTACGTTGTCTAATTTTAAAGAGCTATTGAAACGGTCATTGGTCTTTTGGCAAGGACATTTGACTTTAAAGCTAGTTGGTACCCTTACCAAATTCTTAGTGACTTTCCAAAAGGTGATTTGTCAAAACAATTTTTAAAACTTTCCAATTTGATAGTCCAATCACTACCACACTTTGAATAAATCAACAAAAGAAAATCCATTTAACATTTACAATTCACCTTTCAAACCTAACATCCATACATGAGATAACAATTGGCAACCCAAGATCTATACAATATTTTTTTCAAAATGTGCTTTGACTTTAAGGTTCATAATTATCAACAAACATCTTCAATAACATATCAACTAGTTTGTACATAGGAAACATTTTTGTGATTATCAAAATCCTCATCTTGCTACTCTAATTCATCATCAATGTTTGACTTGTATTCACTAATTATTCAAACCAGATCATCAACTTTTGAACCCAAATGTGTCATTTGTTTTCAACAATTCATTTTGATACATCTACATTATGTGATTTTTAGGTCCATTACAAGTTAAGCGACCAACCAAGTATTATTTCCAATATTTTAATTTTTTTGCAACTCCAACAAATAATTGAATTACCTTGTTGATCATAGATATTAGTGAAATTACAAAGAAAATTTCACAATTTTGTTTTTGAAAGTAAGATGATAATGAATGCAATCATAACTTTATGAAAGTCTTCATTCATAAATGTCAAACCATCACCTAGTATAAATATCATTTTTATCAACAAAATCAACATGACGGGATGATGATGTTTTGTGTCTTACATTGATGATTTTATGGATACCCCACATTTCTTGTATGACCTCCATAAATGCATTTTGAGTCACAAGTTTCTCATTCAAGATTATCTAACCTAAATTTAGGAGAATGTAGGACTTTGAGGAACTTGGAACTTATCAAAAATGATACCTAAGTTGTAAGGCAGTATTTTCATGAATGAATTAAAATTAATATTTTAAAAAGTGATTTTATGTGTGCTTGTGTTAATGTGGTCAATTTGTGCATAACATCACTAGAGTTGTATTTTTGTTAAAGGTAAGAATGAATTTAAACATTTTCCATGTTATGAATTTGTGTGTTTAGTGTATTCATGTGCTCTTACAAAATCAAAGGAGTTACAAAACCAAAGGTGTTGAGATCTAAGCAATCAAGAGGTGATGAATCAATACAATTCCAATAAGGTTAGTGTGTTAATGATGTAACAAAATTTGATGATGGGTAGTGTGCAAAGTATGTTAATTGTGTAATGATGTCTACGAAGTTATTGCATAACATAACACTTGTAAATCACAAATAATTATGTCAAATTCAATAAGAGGAAATGCAATCATTGACAAATCTTCTAGGTGGATTGAATTATTTAAATTAAAATATATGTTATTATGCCATTGAATGGTTGGAGATGGCCATTGATGTTCAAATAATATATGGAAATTTTGTCATTTAACCAAACTTAGTTTAAAGAACAAAAACACATGACTAGTTCAAGAAGTTAAATCTAGCCTTAGGAACTTAGCCTTCAATGAATATGGAGATGGTGAAAGTTAATATAATGAAATTGGGAAAAAAAAAATGAGGGTGAAGATGGATTTAATAAAACAAGAGCCAAATTAGATTTTAGTACCATGTTTTGATCATTTGGGTTGATGTTTCTTCAAAGGGAAAAATCATAAACCAAATGAATTGTTGATTTATGGCAAATTAGTTAGACAACAATTCAATTTAAGTGATGAGATCCTTTATGAATCCTCAATTTGGGAATACAAAAATGTGATGATGTTGAAATAGAAAAATGTACAAAAATGAATGTTCAAATGGAAAATGATTACTTTCTAAATGAAAGAGATAGTACTATCGATTATGGGTCAAACTTTAATTATTTTAATAGTTTTAGCAATTGCCATATTAATGCAAACCAAGGTGAATCAATTATGAAATGATGAAAAAAACCCCAAGTGTGTTTAATATTTAAATGTGGAATGTGTCATAGGATCAATAATTGCAACATAAAGTGTAGGTTTTGCATTTGGGGGGGGGGGGGGGAGATTTTTTTTTTTTTTTAAAAAAAAAAAAAAAAAAAAAAAAAAAAATT
>Ga0116231_10005131_pt1 | contig 25973 bp, 24 predicted proteins | sample S1TSphgellanicum_2_FD_89695 | JGI IMG/M metagenome (GOLD analysis project Ga0116231, IMG submission 89695) | Host-associated microbial communities from peat moss isolated from Minnesota, USA - S1T2_Fd - Sphagnum magellanicum MG | ecosystem: Host-associated > Plants > Peat moss > Unclassified... | reverse complement strand
AAAAATTTTTTTTAAAATATTTTAAAAGTTCCGCACATTTTTCCCTTTTTATAATTTAAAAAAAAAAAAATACCCCCCAAACCACCTTTTTTTTTTTTTTTTTTTTTTTTTTTTTTTGGTTTGGTTTCCCGGTGAATTTCCTTGTCACTTAGCAACAAAAATAAATAAAATCCAGTGCAACTCATACAAAAGGATTTTGTGCATCGTAAAGCCCTCTTCTCCCCCAAGGAAGGACTTTTCCGAGCATAAAATCCAACTGCCTTTTTTTCCCTTTTTTTTAACATAAAATTCCCATGATACCCGACGGGTATCACACACAAAAACAAGGCCCAGCAGGCTTTCCGAAAAGCATTCCTGGGCTTTACATTTTTTCATAAAAGCCCACTAGATCGGTGGGTCGGTGGGTCGGTGGGTCGGTCGGTCGTCGGTGTGCTAATTCCACTTGTGGTTCGACCAATTCCACTTGTAATGTGAATTTGATGGTGGGAACAACCATAGTGATGTGAATTGATGGTGGGAACAACCGTAATGATGTGAATGGATGGTGGGAACAACCGTAGTGATGTGGAGCAATGGTGGGAACAACCATAATGATGTGAATCGATGGTGGGAACAACCGTAATGATGTGAATCGATGGTGGGAACAACCATAGTGAATGGTGGGAACAACAACCGTAATGATGTGGATCAATGGTGGGAACAACCGTAATGAGATATGGATCAATGGTGGAAACAATCGGAATGATATGGATCAATGGTGGGAACAACCATACATAATGATGTGAATCATATACATGGGGAACGTTGGTTACGTTCGAGAACAAGAGCTTGTAGAACTTGGTTCCCACCCGATGGATGGATGGATGGATGGATGGATGAATGGATGGATGGATGAATGGATGGATGGATGAATGGATGGATGGATGAACGGTGGTGACACAATCAAATAGTTTGAGCAAGAAGATTTGCTGTTTTCCTTGTGCAAAATTATTGTGTGAAATTTGGTACCAGATTGCACCAAATTCACGCAAATGCACTCAATGGATGGATCCATCCCAAGCTCTCTCTTCTTCTGATATTCTGATCCATGGATCACAAGAAGAGAGAGAGAGCTTGGTTGGGATCAGATGATGAGATCTGAGAGCGCGCTTGGATCCAAACATCAGTTTGCTTTGGATCCAAGCTCTCAGATCTCATCTGATCCGACCCAAGCTTCTCTTCTTCTCACGAAGCTTGGTTCCATGGGATCAGAAGAAGAGAGAGAGCTTGGTTGGGATCAGATGATGAGATCTGAGAGCTTGAATCCAAACTTCAGTTTGCTTTGGATCCAATTAGCTCTCTTCATCTGATCTGATCTGATCCAAGCTTCTCTTCTTATCACGAAGCTTGGATCCATGGGATCAGAAGAAGAGAGAGAGCTTGGTTGGGATCAGATGATGAGATCTAAGAGCTTGAATCCACACTTCAGTTTGCTTTGGATCCAATTAGCTCCCTTCATCTCATCTGATCCGATCCAAGCTTCTCTTCTTATCACGAAGCTTGGATCGACTTCAGATCATGAACTAGAAGTTGAAAGAATTGGGCAGTAATTTATTTTGCAACTTTTTCTTTTTTTGAAAAAAAAAAAGGAAATTTTGTCCCAAAAAAAAATGTGACTCAGTGTCCGTGTTTCACAATTTTTCAAAAAAAAATTAATTAATTAAATTTTTTTTAAAAAAAACCAAAAACCAAAAACAAAGACTACTAGGCTACCTATTGGAGAAGATGGACAATTTTATGGAAATATTTATTCATTTATTTATTTACTTTATAAATTTTTTTAAAAGGTTTCACATAATCATATTTAATATTTGAAATTTAAAAATTTTAAATTAATTAAAATAAACTCTGATTCTATAGTCCCAAATTGAATATTTTAGAATTTCAACAATTAAGTATATTAATATGTACATAGAGAGTGCAGCTTATGATCTGATCAAATGCTTGCATGGGGTTAGACTTCATGCTGCTGTTTGTTTGCTGATCATGATTTTGGCTACATGTATGTATGTATGTGTGTATGGATGTATGTATGTATGTATGTATGGCAGCTCCTCTTGATGCAATCCATCACCTTCTTCAGCAACAACAGCAGAATCTATTGTAGCAAATTGGTGGCGTGTTTTGTAAAAAGCAGCTTCTTCTTGAATGAACTCCTGAAGCATCATCATCATCACCACCACCACTACCACCACCACCATCATCATCATCATCATCATCATCAGAGCTCAAAGAGCCCCAACTTAGAAGCATGAATGTGTTTGTTTGTACCTTTGCTTTTTCTCTTGCAGAGAATCAGATCTTAGGAAATCAAACAAGATCCTGGGGAGCAGCTTTCTTTTTCTTTTTCTTTTTCTTTTTTTAATTAAAATTTGTAATTTTTTCACCTGAATAATGGGATGGCAAATCACAAAGGGGTTTTTATTTTATTTTTTCAAAACAAAAAAATTCGCAAAGATCTCATCCAAAAGGTTTTGGCATCACCATGATGTAAATAAAGAATGGATGTTCAAGTATTGCCTCCTTGACACCAAGTGAAAATCTCAATTCACACATGCCATAGGTGCTTTTGAGGTAGATTGTTGGATGATCTAGCACCCTAATGGCAATGGCTATCCATTTCATAACCCTAACCCCCTCCCTCAAACCCCTTTTTGCTAAACCTCCTCGCCCCAAAACTTGTTTTCACTTGTCAATGTGCAAGGCTACAAGTTTCAAGCTACAAGTGTTTCTCAAAGAGTCAAAGTTGTGCACAATTCAAAAAGCTTTCAAAGTGGTGCTTGTTCCTTAATCCATTTAGAGTCATTGGCAATTGCAGTTTGCTTGCAAGCGAGGTGATATGGGGGTGGCTCAACATTCAAACTCCAACCTTCAAGTGACAAAAATATTACCAACAAGCTAAGTTTTAAAATCTTAAACCCTTCAAGGCTTGGTAGCTTGAATAGTCGATTCACAGTTTTGATTCAAGGTTCTAATTCTAGTTGTACATTTTTTTGACAACTTGTAAGTTCTTTAGAAATTGTAATTGTGAATCATTGCTTGATCTTAGACCTTGGTGCTCAATGGATCACTATTTGCTTAATGATCACCTTGTTGTTTGATCTTGGACCTCAATGTTCATGGTTGTTTGTGTGTGCAATGTTGTTTCTTGAGTTAATGAGTCTATCACTCCAACCTTAATGAACTTATGTGTGCACTATGTAATGTTCAATCTCATGTTTCTCTTAACTCAACACTCATCATTTGCTCTTTCATCATCCATCATTCACTTGTTCACTCATTGTTCAAGGGTTAGTTTTATATTCACTTTGAAATTTTGGAGTTTGAATGTTTTTTTGAGTTGAGTGTTCATTTCCAAACATGGGTCTTTTGACACTCAAGAATTAGGATTCAAGAATCAATGATCTAAGTTCTTTGTGTGTTGTTTGTAGTGCCAAGCTACTAATTTGGATTTTTTATATTACTACAAACACACACAACACCAAGTTATTGGTTCAAAAAAAATTATAACATTGAAGGAACACATGGCATCAAGCTACTAGGTTGGATTTGTTTTATGAAGCTATAAGCACCCACAATTACAAACTCTTGGTTCAAATTTGTTGTACAAAGTTGCAAGCACACACACTACTTGTGAATCATGGCTTAAGACCTCAAAGGTAACACTATTTAAACTTTTGCTTCAAATTTCAAACTTTTTGTGTGGAATTGCCAAGTTAAGCTCTTCACTTATTGATGGACTTCAAATTTCTTGTAATGACCTAAAACCTTTAAAGTCAAGCTCTTCAACATTTGGGTTTGGGTTTCTTGTGTAAGGTTACAAACACATAGTGCACACATTTTTGGTTTGAAATCTTATGAAATATAGATTATAGTGAGGCACTACCATGTGTACTTGAATTTCCTATTGAAGATTTACATTTGAGGTGAACCTTTTATGTTAAACCTTCTAATTTTCATTTCTAAGTCAATTTTGTTGCTTGAGAAAATCCATGGTTGCAAATTTCAAATAAGTTAATTTATTTTTTTTAATTAGTGGTTGAGTCCTAGGAAAAGCCCTTGCTTTTGATGACTTTGTTTCTTATGATGTACCTAAATTTGGGTGAGCAAAGAAACCAACTATAAAACCTTAAATTGACAACTACTCCCTTTCAAAATTCAAACATAATTCTTAAAATGTTTGAACCCTTTGAAAACCTTAACCCCATTTGTTGTTGAGGATGTGTGCTTCTCATCCCAAAAATTGGAAGAAGACATTGGATAGGCTTTTGATATTGATGTGAATCTTAAATTTCTTTAGCTCTAAAAATGTGATGAACAAACCCATTTTCAATGAAATTGGCCTAGTTACTTTTGTCAAATGTCATGTTTATTCTAAAATTGAAAAGAAGGAAAAAGTTTTGGTGGCTAAGCGGGATTCCATTGAGAAACATGCAAGTAAAAGGAAAGTTTCTAATGGTAAATGATTTATGCATCCAAAATGTGGGCATGCAAAAAATGAAGTTTCTTATGCTTAATTATCAATAATAATTGTCCTCTAATAACTTAATCTTGGTCAAGCAATGAAAGACACCTATAAATTTATTAAGTTTTTCATTGCTTTTAACCTCTTGAGTAAAGGTAAGCCAATGACAAATTATGAGGATTTTAAACCTTTGTTTGAATTTTCAAAACATTAATGTCGCCAAAAAACATTGGTCTAATGGGGCTAGTTGTGAAATGACAAAAACATAAACCATGAAGTGAGAAAATTGACTAAAGTTATTATCCAAAATGCCAAGTTTGTATTGCTTACTTGCAATAAAGTTACATTTGGCAAATGGTTGGGTTTATAATGTTTTTGATGACATGCCAATCAAAGTGGCACATTGCAAACAAAAAATACAAAAGACAAACCTTAAAAACATTTTTGTTTTGGGATGGCATGACAACCAATTAAACTGAATCATAATAAGTACCCAAGCTCTTTTAAACTCCTAGCGAGAAAATGATGATGTACAAAGTTAAGAATTTTATTCAAACAATGAAGTAAGGCAAAATGCACCCAAGAATATGCATCCAAGTTAATCCCTAAAATAGCACCACAATTTGTCCCATATCCTTTGCCCAAAAGTTTTTTCTTGAATGTTATTATGCCACTATTGGAGGTAGTGCATTCTTTGATAAAATTTGTAGAATTGTGCATGTGTGATTTTATTGCAACAATCTTGTGATAGGGATGTGTACTAGATGTATTGTGACATCCATTCCTCTTTCCAAGGTGATGTGATTAAGAAATTTCAAACCTTGATCAATTGTGCTCATGAAAACATAAATCTTCATTGAATTATTGATTTAAATACATTAACATCATTTGGCATTTGAATTTGCTAGGCAACACATTTGGGCCACATTCGTAGATTAGATGGGGATAGTTGGTTTTGTCATAAAACATATATATGCAGAGGTGGTGGCTACCTCTATGAAAAAACAATGTGAAGAAGTTGTTAATTAGTTTATTATAGAATTGCAAGGCTGATTCCCAATCCAAAACTTAATGGATGCATTTGGTATTGTGTACCCACAATATTGTTTACAACCAAAGTTTGAAGCAAGGTTTATTAGTCATTCGGCAATTCTCAAAGATGCCCGTTGCTAGCCTAAAAAGCTAAGGACTAATGATTTATGGGTTTCAAAACTACTTTTAGCCATTGTTTTTTGGCCTACATAAATTTTTGTTTGTTTTTACCATGAAAAAAAATTCAAAGTTGCCAATGCAAAAACATTTTGATGTGAACCCCCTTACCAAGCTAAGCAAAAACCCTTTCCTCATCATGGATTTTTGTACCAAAAATCCTTAAGTACATCAAGTTGGCTAAACTTGTTGTGCAAGTTATTGTTTCAGTGGAGGATGAATGTTGTTTTTTATATTCACCTTCATGAACACTAAACTAAGGAACAAATTGATTATGCATCTAGAGCTAGTCATTTGAATTTTCAGTTAAAAGTTTTTCACTTTGCAAGACTTTCCTTTTTGAGTATCAATTCAAAGTTGAAAAGATAATAGAGTTCAACATGGAATTTGAAGGCCAAGTTTCACAATTTTCTTCTCTATATTCTAAATCTTGATTCCTTGGCTTGAAGCTTTTTCCTTCTTTTTTTGCAATCTAGTTGGATATTGGAATGTTTGGAAAGTTGGATGTTTGATCTACATGTTACAACTTGCTTCACCGCTTTGTTGCCCCACCAAATTTTTGACTTGGTGAGTTTAAAAAATTTGTTACATAAATCTACCAAGTTTTTAAATGAAGTTTTTGGCACTTAGTGGTTCGTTGTTATGAATTTATAACATCATTTTTGGGTATGAGTTGTGGGCAATGGATGATGGGATTCAAATTACAATTTGTTTTTCATGATGAACATGTAAGATTAATGTTTTTTTTTGTCCAAGTTATGTTTTATATTGCAATGAGTGAGGCTTTTATGGGTTGGGGCTTCAATTCCCCCCTATAGCTTTGTCACCACAAATTGGAAACAAAAAATCCTTTGTTTGCATAATATGTAATAAATTTTTTAATCTTGTAGCTCCAAAACTTACTTAAAAAATTCTCCTTTTGCAAATTAGGATTAGCAAATTGATTTCTCAAATCATTGAAAAATCACACATTTCCTTGCCATGTAGTTGGACAGTTCAACATTTATAAATCTCTGTGGCAATTACTGGTAATAAGGAGGGCAACTCGACTATAAATTAATAAATTAAAAAATTAAATTAAATTAAAATTATTATTTTTAAATTTTTTTTAAAAAAACCATTGCTAAGCAAGACATTTCCATTTTGTTACAAACAATGTGCAAAAAAAATATAAGATGCAATTTATTAAAAAAATGTGAAATTCATAATTTACTCAAATATAAATAAGGTGTCTATGATTCATTATAAGACTATTTTGAATATATTTTGAATATTTCATTATATTATGGCATCTTAAAAACACCCTTTTATCTCAAAAGTGCTTAGTAAAATATACAAGGAGTGACCTCCTTAGTTAGGAAGGAGACAAAGCAAGTGTGTTTTGTTCTTGCACTTTTGTAAGTACCCTCACCACAAGGAAGAAAAGAAAGAAATTCTCCACATGGTTTAGGGTTTAGGTCTGCATGCAGATAGCTAGCTAGCTAGCTGTTGAAGAAACAGTAGTTTTCCCAAGTTTTGAAAATGGGTTGTTGTCACTTCTGCCACCAAAACATTGCTCCTCTCTCCCCCTCCATCACACACAAACACACATACAATCCATGTGTTCCATCATTCTCTGGTGCAAATCCAACCCATCTTCTCTGTCTCTCTCTGTCTCTCTTTCTCTCTTTCCACAGACCCATGTAGACCCATGCAGAGATTGTTGTTCATTGTCTTGATCAGGATTGTCTGTCTTCTCTTTCTGTTTTAGTAGGGTTTTTTTTTTGGGTGGGTGGGTGTTTTGTGAATCCAAATTCCTGGTAAGAGGGTGGTGGGTGCAAGCAAGAGGAAGGATTCTTTCAAACATACAATAATGAATTCTCAACCCATTGATCATCAAGAGCACACCAAGAGTACCACCACCACCAGCATGCACTGGAAAGAGAGAAGTGGTTATAGTAGTAATAGCAGTAGGAGGATGTCTAGGGTTTTGAGAGCAGTGATTTCAATGGAGATTTGCAGTCAGCCACAATGCTGGGGCACTTGCTTATTCCTGGTTCTTGTCTTCACTGCCATGACAATCTTGTTGTCTGTGTCATTGGCTCGTGCCAAACCCATCACAAGGATAGAGGTAAATAATTGGAAAATTGATTTTCTTCTTCTTCTTCTTCTCCCCAGAACAAGCTTTCCCGCTTCTTTAGTTTAGATCCATGTCTAGAGGAATGTGACATGTCCTCTTGCATCTTTGCCATGCCACAATTCCATCTTGCAAAAGATCCAGGATCCAGCAGCAAGTATCTCCCACTCCTGTACATGAGCAAATTGCTCTCCAACAATTCTTCAACATCTGATTTTCTCTAGTTTATGCTTCTCTCTCAAATGTGATCAGTCTTGCATCTGCAAGATTAAGATTGCACCATGCATGCATGATGTTGTTGCAGACTGGAAAAAAGCATTGAAGATTCACATCATAAGCATTGTTGCAGATTAGGAAAAGCATGATCGTCTGATGATGATTGATGATAGCAGCAATTGACAGTCACAAGACCAAGCATTGATCAGTTGCAAATTTGGTGAAATCTTTCACATCTGACACTTGAGGAAGGTTTTTTTTTGTCCAATGGTGGTTGCTTTTTTGCAGAGTTTTGAAATTCAGGCATGGAATACTACAGATGGGTGGGATGCCAGTAACGTGCCTTGCAAAATAGTGTCAGTGAATGCAATGCTAGGATTCAGCTTCCGCAATCCTTCCAAGCTGTTTGGCATGCATGTGCACCCAGGTCCCATTGCTCTCCATGTCTTGCAGCGATCTATTGCATATGGCAAGGTACTACTATGTCAAAAACACTCACTCCTGAATTTAGAAAAGCAATTCTGAAACCACACATTTCTGTTATACATATTCTCTCTCTACATTTGTTGCTGCCACAGCAGCATTGCAAAGTGGTTTGATCAATTTTCAGGAGCATTCATAACACGTTTGTCACAGGATCTTCAGAATTATCCAAATAAGTTTTTTACAATCGACAATGTGTTTTCTGAATCTACAGACAACTACAAAACTACATTGTGTACTACTATACAGGTTGTGGAGTTTTACCAGCCACCCAATAGTGGGTCCATGGTGAGCATGGTTCTACAAGCAAAGGAGGCGCCACTGTATGGGGTGGGACCACTGTTTGACATTCCTCACACCAAAATCCATCTCTCCATCCAAGGGCTTGTGGTTGCAAAGATCCATTGGCTATGGCAACTGTATCCACATCGTCACACCTCAATTCTCAACTGTTCTTTTCTGGGTGAGATCAGAAGTAGCCACCATCTGATTCTGTCAGTCAGTTCTTGTGGACTTCTTGGTGCCTGAGAAAAAAACCCAGCAGCAGGATCATGGTGTGTGGCATGAATGAAGAAGAAAGAGCTTCCAATGTCAGTGTCAGTTTCTTGTGGACTTGGAGCCTGAGAAATAACACAGGAGCAGGGATCACAGAATGAGTATGATTGAAGAAGAATTCTCCACCAAAGACTGACGCTTTTGTATCACCACCAAAGACTGAAGAATTTGTCCACCAAAGACTGGAGCTTTTTGTATCACCACCAAGGACAGAAAATTCTATAATGGGCAAACGAGCTTGGACCTTGACATCTTTGTTTGGACAAGATTGCAAACTCCTCAGTGGACCTTGCAGCACAAGCACCACACCCAGTAAGTTATCATTGCACCACTTTTGTTGTAAACTGGTTATAGTATGCCAGAGAGTTTTGGAACTGGACCCAAAAAAATTTCAAATTTCTGAGATTAATGTAACATCAATGAAGCTTAGATTGTAAATGCAATCCAAACAGTGATTTTATTAGAGATGATGGGTTTGAGACAGAATCTGCACCAACTTGGTAAATGCTTGAATTTGTTGCACAGGGTGCACAGATAATGGGCAGAGTACCAGCAGATCTTGATGCAGATTACCACCAGATCATGACAATTTGGTGCAAGTGGGAATGAATTGAGCATGAAGTGGAGAAGAGGGAAAATGTGAATGATTTGTTGGACTGAAGTCGTGAACAAAGGAAATTCAAGAGAGACACAAATGAGCTCCAATTTTGGTTGAGGTTCAAGATCATGTTTTCCTAGAATGCAATTTTCCCAATCAGATGAGAACCATAGGGATGAAAACCCATTGCCATGAATTGTGCATAAGGTACATTAGCAAAGTGTGTTAAGGACAATGTAGTTAAAGATGATTTTACATTTATAAAAAATTTATCAACTGCAAAATTTAGCATATTTATTGACAAAGAACAGTTGATCCAACTTAGATTATAAACTATTCCAAAGGATCTTGAAACAAGAGATACAAAGGTTGGAAAAAAAAGGGGGAGGGAGGGATGAAAATAAAACATAATCAAATGAATACAGAACAGAAAACCATGAGGCTGACCTTGGAAAAGGAGATGAAAACTTTGAGAACAAGAATTTCCAAAATGTAGCTTGTCCAAGCTATTGCTCATGGCAAACCCAAATCCTAAACTGGAATTTGTAAACCGAAGATTACATGTAACAAGGGAAAAGACATTGAAGCCAATGATGACACAAGTTTCACAAGCTATCAATTTGTGATGTATTGAATGAAAAACAGATGTTACAGTCAAAGATCTTGATGACCCAAAGTGCAAAGCACAGGGTTGAAGTCACAAGAGAATCTTTGTTGAGGAACTTGAGGAAGTCTGTTTCCATTACCATTCACATGCACACACTTTGATGATTTCACAAGATTTTTGGTAAGTTGGAATCTTGGGGCCCGACTTCATGAGGTATCCATTTAGTTGCAGAAAGCACTGCCACCATGTCACACACAACACTGGGTTACAAAAAAGTTGACCTGCTCACTTGTGCTTTTGTCACATACTATGTAGAACTGGGTCAAGCGGCAAAAGAGCCCCACTACCTGGCTGAAGTTCCATACATGAATTCCAAATCCCTGCAATCTGCCAACAAAGAAGCAGCCACACAATCAGAAGTGCACATTATGTAAAAAAAAAGAGTGTAAATACAAATGGGTCCAGCCATCATTCACCTTGCATCATCACTCCTCTTAAACCCCATCTACTAACACAAGCATCATAAACCCTGAACAACACTTGAATAAGCAAAACTCATTAACTGTTCCAGTGCTGCCATTTGCAATTAGAAGAGACATTTTACAAAGAAAGAATAGGCATAGCAACCGCATCCTCCATAGGATGTGCAAACAAGGTATCAGAAAGAAATCCTGTCTCTTACTCCATACTTGGCCAATTGTACTTGATAAACAAGTTCTGCCCAATTGGGCAGGCACCACCTTCATTATAATCTGCAAACAATATAAGATGTGTAGTCATAATATAGCTTACCCATTTTCTAGCCTTAATACTACCAATGTACCTACATTGGGGCATGCAACACCTAAACCAACAACTGCTATGTTTCTGCAAGTTGAACAGAATCATGTAGAAAGGAAGCCTTACATCGGTGCAGTTATAATACTTGCAGAGCTGCAAAGCTGCCAAATTGGTCAAAACCTTACAAGCACCAATCAAAATTTCGGTAGCTGTGATAGTTCTGAAAAGCTTTTGTTGGTGGAGATACACACACACACTGCTCCAAATCTTGCAATCCGGTTATGGCTGAAATGTCATATGGATAGAAGAAGCCAAAACCAGCTTCCCAGTTATGGGTTCATAGCCATCTCTTGCTTGCAAGAAGTTGTGGGTTCAAGCCCATTTGATGCATTGTCACTTTTTTTCTTGCTGTTTACACAACTAAAGCTTGAGGGGGCACTTGGTGTGTGAGCCAGTCATCCAAGTGCTGGGGACACAAGAACTTCCTGCTGAGTTCTTGAGCAAACATTTCATAGGCACATTTCACATAATTTTCCACATTCTGAACTTAAAAAAGAAGAGTTGGGTGGAGTTGTCCAGATTTGTGTCCATCACACTTGTGTCCACCAAGCAAGAGTTGAGCTGAATCCCAAAGGAAGAAATGTCTCTACCAGAATAGCCAAAATCTGAAAAACAGATGTTTTCCATTTCTGCACAAAATTGTTACACACATTTATCAATGGAAGAAAGTGACATTTTTTTTGGCACTAACTACTTCGCTTGATCACTCTGTACTGAACCATGGTTGTCCAGCTTCAACATATGTGCTCCAGCAATTCATCATAGACTCTTATGAATTGCTATACATTACAGGTAATGGCCACAAGAATCTCATCCTGAAGGAACTTTTTCTTACAGAATTTTTTTGGGTTTATTTCCAGATCAACAAGCTTTTGCATCCATTCTTCTTCTGTGGAATACTTGGATGATCATACTACTACTTCAGCAACTGATAAGCAAGAGAACCCACAAGGAAATCTTGAGATCAAACAAACAAATAGACAGACAAACAGGTTCTCACCAGTAAGTCCAACGTTCAGGTTCCAAAACCGTGTTCTTTGTGCTTAACAGGTTGCTTCTGCTCTTCTCACCCAAACCAGCTTCAGCACAAGGGACCACTGGAAATGAAGCTGTGCTCCTTTTTGAAGATAGCCATCAAAAACCTCTGCAATTTCCACTACTTCCTCCTGGCTTGTTTCTCCACTGCTCTTCACAATGATCTAGCACAAATCCGAGTCACTACAACTCTCAAATGACAGCTCCAAAAATGCAATTACCCTACTACTCTTTTGTGAAAAGAGGAGGGAATCTTACTATATAAACCAACTAAAAGAGTTCCAAAAGACAAGATCTAGAGGCATGACTGCTGAATATAGAGAGGACAAATTGGGTTATAATTGCAATGAAAAACAATTGCACCCACTAAAGCTGCTTTGCAGACAAAAACAAAATGTGAACAAACACAAGCTGTACAATGATTGAGCAGTCCATCATTGCCTGCTGTTCTTTTCTACAGTGTCTGCTGTTTCTGTTTGCATCGAGGAGGAGATAGCTCAAGACACCCTAAAGAAGTCATCATCAGTATGTTGCACAGTCAATCCCAGTTTGATGGTCTTGGTTGAGTCTGGTTATCTAGTGACCATGTCTCCTGGAACTTTTGATGCATGAAGGGAGAACATCAAGGAATCATCATGACCCATTTTGTATTGAAGATAGAATTTCACTCTCTCACTGAGTCATTGTCCTTCGGGTCTGGCTTCATGGATTGGACACTTTCATCAAGGAGCTTTGGAAGATCTGTGCATTGGATTTGCATTGCAATGACAACATGGAATCCGGCAATGGACTCCTCCCCTCCTCTTGAGTAACCCCAAAACATGTTCCTTTCAGTCTCTGTCCTGGTGCCTTCTTTGGCGCAATTTCTTCTTGCATCTGCTTCTGCCACTAGGCATGGTATAAGCAGGCGATGATCGTAGCATTGACACATTTGGTGAGTAAGTCCCAGGCCCAGGTGCATCCTCAATCAATTTCTTTGAGTACCTGCCACACATAGAGCCAACGTCAAAGATGTCAAAGTGGATGAGATGAAAGAGTCAAGACTTATCATTTGTCAGCAGATAGGGACTCGTAGCGTTCTCTCACAGCTCCAAGGATCACAATTGTGTTCTTTCACCATCTGGATCAGTGAGCCACATACCGAATGTGAGGACAACCCTTTACATATTCTTCAGCTTCTGGTGCTTGTGGAGTGCACCACTTTCAGGATGGAACTGTAATACCTACCTGCTTCCAATAGTGAAGGCAGGCGTCTTGTCTGACACATCAAGTGTATATGTGCCTGGCCCTGGTGTGGTACCCCTGAACACCACAGCTCTATGTGTACGCTGCGCAATTGAATACGCCGGGCTTGTGCTTTGGGAAGATGGGCAATAGGCAGCTGGACCTGGACTCATCTCCTGACTTCTTGCAGCATACCTTCTTGCCATTGTATAAGCTGGGGATGCAACAGATCTCTCATCCTTTAGATCATAAGAGCCAGGCCCAGGACCAATATTCCCATCCCTGAGGCTCAAAGGACCTCTTGCATGAGCAGCAGTAAATGAATACGCAGGACCATAAGCCAATCTCTCATCCCATGGATCATAGTCACCAGGACCTGGCCCATTCTCCATGCCCCTGATCCCTGGCGTTCGCATTCCTAGTGTGTATGCTGGGGCTGTGTTTGATGGAAGCATTAGTGGCTGATATGAACCTGGACCTGGAATTAGAGCTTCCTCGGATCCAGTTGATTTATAGTATCTTCTGGCCATACTGAATGCTGGAGAATCATAATGAGTAGCAATGTCATATGCCCCTGGACCTGGAGAATTGTTACTCTCTGCTCCTTCAGCACTTACAAGATTTTTTCCTGCAATTGTGTAAGCAGGTCCTGGAGCAACAACCCTGCCATCCTGAATTACATAAGCACTGGGACCTGGAGTTGTATCTGTAGGCGAATGCTTATGATACCTTCTAGCCATGCTATAAGCAGGGCTTGACAATCTCCGAGCTTTCTTGGGTTCATATTGGCCAGGCCCAGGGGTTCTATCACTGTCACCTTGCAGTGGCCTTGCTTTTCCAGTAATGCTATATGCAGGACTAGATCTATCACATGGAGCAGCTGAAATGTCATAAGCACCTGGGCCTGGACCCATGTCATTCATTTTCTTGTCATACTTGTTGCAAGGAAAACTGTAGGATGGGCTCATTGAGCTGAGTTCTGCAATTCTGTAAGCTCCAGGGCCTGGGGTATCCAGGTCCACCAATTGCATACCTACAGCTTTATATCTCGCAGCAATCGTGTATGCAGGGGTATAGGGTGGCTTTGGCTCTAGATACACTCCAGGCCCTGGAGTGATGTCTGCATCATCACATGCAACATGTTGTGGGTGTCGTGCACGCATTGTATAGGCAGGTCCTGCATAAGATTGGAAATCCCTGGTTCATTAGTGGACTACTGGTCATTCTTTTGTTCAGGGTTTTTTCATACTTTCTTGATGAGTTTTGGTCATTCTTGTTTGGGTTTTTTCATACTTCCTGGATGCACAATGGGTGAGCTGAAAATTCTAGAGATGAGAGCTAGTCCATGCATGCATGTTAGCATCCAATACTATTTCTTTTCCCTAGTAAACTTGGCAGTCAGACAGAATGTAGAAATTAGTCCAGCTCCATAGTGTGGACATGCTCTGTTGAGAACTGGGGGCAAAAGGAATGGGAAATGGTCTCAAGGGTTCTTACTCACCTCTAACACTTCTGACAATATCATACACTGCAGGGCCTGGGCTCCTGTCATCTTCAGCCTTGAGGTAATACCTCTGTGCCATTGTGTAGGCAGGTGTACTGTAACGGTCGAATGCATCATAAGCTCCAGGGCCTGGACTGAGCTCCATGCTCCTTGTAGCTGAAGGCCTTCTCCCAGAGGCAATGGTGAACTTGGGAGCTGCAGACTTGTATCTGGGTTCATATTGTCCAGGCCCAGGGGTCCCTTCCCCTTTCCATGGCCTTGTTTTTCCAGCAATGCTATATGCGGGATGTGCATTAGCATAAACCAAATTTGGATCATAAGTTCCAGGGCCTGGAACACCTTGGTTCATCAAGGCTGGACCCATGTCACGTTTGTATTTGGGAATGCTGTAGGCAATTCCATCAAAGCCCCTTGTTCTAACATCATACGTTCCAGGACCTGGTTGATCTTCTCTGAAGTCCAAGGCAACAAAACTCAATCCAGAGTCACAAAAGCCTCCTCCCCTTGCAAGCAGCATTTTCTTTTGTGGCGAAAGTGGTGACAAAAGAAAAGCCAATGGGACTTCTACAAAGGATTTTTTTGGAAAACATGGCCCAAAGTCACCAGATTTCAAGGGAAAAAAATGTGAAATCACCAGATTAAGTGTTTCTTACATTTCTTTAGAGCTACTACCTCCTTACAAGACTTTTTGAAATAACTCTCATGAGTATCAAGGAATCTCACACTCATGATTCAAGGCACCCATGAAAAACACTAGATTGCGAGAAGTGACAATACTGCTACAAATGCTTTTGTTCAAATCATAACTTTTGCAATCTATGGGATGTTTTGGGTTCACATCTTTTGGGCAAGAGCATGGTAATTGGAAGATGGCCAAATGGGTATCTATTATAAGAGTAGCCCCATTGGCAACAATATAATGGCCTACAAACAATAATTTGGATGAAGTTCAAGGCTCTAAATAACATGAAACCGAGTTTGGAGATGTAAATATGCACAAGATACATGACTACCAGATCCAAAGTCATGTGCCCAAGTTATTTCCCCATCCCCACCCATTCCCATAAAATAAGGACAATGTAGAGTGAAGAATTAGTTGAGTTTCACCCACCACATGGGCTGCTCATTGTGAGTGACTGATCAAAGTCAATCATATTTGTTTACTGGCCCTTTTGGAGAGCCATGTATCATATGCATATTTACAAGTGCAAACTCAGTTTCATGCTATTTAAAGGCTATGCTTCATCCAAAGTACTGTGTACATACAAGCCATTATACTGCTGCCGGTAGAGATGCTCTAAATAATTTTGAGTCACAGCTTGCTCCAATTCTTCTTAAGCATCAAAAAAGGGGAGCAACATGGTCTGATATGGCAAGTGCCCAAAATCTTCCCAAGAGCACTTGGTTGGTTCACTAATTCACATGGCAAACAATCATTAGCTATGTTTGACTAACTGTGAATACCAAATTGAGCATGAAAACATGGAGATTTGAAATCCACCAAAAAAATAGTGGAACTAGCCATGACTGAAGTGAGGAGAATTTGGGGGAGAAAACACATTTCAAAGTTTATGTACCTGGATATATCTCGAAACCTTGCAGCCATTGTGTAAGCTGGTGAGGTGGTATAAGTTCCAATAGGAGAATAAGCGCCAGGTCCAGGAGTGACCTCTTCCTCATCACAGCTTGTGGAATCTTCTTCTTCGCCTCCTGTTCCTCCAAGAAGTCTATTAGGAAGCCCTGATGAATACACTTTTTTTTGTGGGTCCCAGCACCTTGGTCTTGAAATCACGCTGCTACTGCTCTCTACAAGGCTGCTTTTGTTGTTGCAGAAACTACTGATTCCCATATTGCAAGCAGGCGCCATAATCAGCTTCTGCTGATCACCACGCCAGATTTGAGATTTTCTGGCTATGGCATTAGCAAAGGTAGGAGGAGTTTGCAGACTTTTCTGCAGCTGGTACTTGCCCACTGGTTGTAGTATCAATTGCTGATGCTGCTGTTGATCATTCTTGTTGCTAAGCCTACTACATCTTGCCCCTGCAGTCAATTCAACAGTTGGGGTTGTGTCAGAATTCAAGGAAAATACATAGATTAGCATTTTGATGTTGCTACCAGCAATCAAGAGAAAATGCTAACAGAAAAAAAAGAAAAAGTCAATTTTTTTAATCCCATTGCAACAAGCTTGCATGTGTGGTAGATCCTCCAACACTTCTCTGATATCTATACTTTTCCAGCAGGATAAACAAAGAAAAGAACAAAAAAGGGTGGTGAGGTCAATGGGTGTATCTACGTTACTTTGCTCGAGTAGAAAAGTTTTGAGGATTTTGGAGGGCTACCTGTAATCTTGTATCCTCCACAAACACCAGGACTAGCACCAGCACTACATGATGATACATCTGTAGTAGCTTTCCGATGGTGAGCGGGTGCTGAATTGGAGATTGAAGCTGCTGCCTGGTGAAGACCAGCCTGGCTAGCTCTTGGACCCACATAGCATGCAATTGCATTTGTAGTATAATTAGCAGAAGAAGATGATGGACCAATGCCCCAAGACTTGTTGATTCTGGAGTCTGGTTCAATATAGTTTGAACCTGCAGCACCACCTCGGAGTCGCTTGCTTACAAGCTGGCTGCTGGTGGCAGTGTTACAAGAAGTGCATTGCCCTGGTAGCCTTGTGGGGAGGGTAATCTTGCATGTTGTACTACCATGAGATCCTGTAGCTGAAATTTTTTCTTTTCTTGCTTCAATCCTTGCTGCAATGTTGTTGCAAAACACTGAACGTTTATTGCAGAGCACAGCTTTCTTCTTGTGCTGATCAGCACCTATTACAGCTGAGTATGCTCTTAGGCCAGGGCTCATTTTCACTTGGCCATGGACAACTTCCCCCCCGAAAGCTCTTCTGTGTCTGGCTCTGCCACGACTGGTTATTCTTGAAAATGATGAAGAAGGATTGAAAGCAGCCATACTATGAATTCCCTATTGCACGCAGCAGCCAGTTGCTGAAATGAAATTTAGCCAAGTCCAGGATTTTTTTCATCACCAGGCTAGCTTGAAACTGATCCTGAATACTTCTGGTTTCACAAAGCCCACATACTTGACCAGGCTGTAGTAGAAGCAGCTTGATCCTTGTAGGGTTGTTTCTTGGACAGCCATGATCAAGTAGAGAACTCTCGCATGCACATCATTGCAGCAGAAAAAAATTAAACAAGGAGGAGGATTACTACTATTATGAGGACAAAACAAGGCTTGGAATTGCAAGAAATTTGAGATGAAGATCATAAACTGGATACTTAATTCCTTGTAAACCACAAGAACATCCCTCAACAATCACAAATGCACAACTGTGGTACTTTGGACACACCTAAGTTACTGAATGCAGCAAAATTCACAGTGTGTATTCATGCATGTGAGCAACATAGAGATAGGAACATAGGACATAGAAATAGCAACAGTAAGATCTTTTTTCTTTCTCACCACTCCACCACCCATGTCAAACCAACAATGCTGCAAGTGCCAACCCCCCCCCGCCCCCCCTTGCTACAACAATCTTTGAGCCAAAGACCAGCATCTAGATAAGCTAAAAGAGAAAGCAGTGGTCATGAAGATGGAAAGCAAGAGAGACAGAGAGAGCTACTCTAAAGCTCTTGCAGAGAGGGGTCAAAGGTCAGCTTCTTAAACATATCATTCAGGGATGGATCTGTGCATACTTTCTCTCTTTGTACCTGACACTTCTTTTCTTTTTGAACACCCATCCATACGTAGTCCCCAAGGCAGGCAATGGCTTGCTTGCTTGCTTCCACCAAACAAGATGATCCTGCAATTGAGAAATTCAGATTGCCACTGTGTTGATTGTTGGAAGGCCCAATTTTTTTCCCATGTGCAGTGAGACAGGAGAGAGCTCATGAAGGGGTGGCAGTTATAGCTTCAGCTGACAATTGTAAAGCCTTTTGCTATCTGCCAAAGGGCACCACCGATTTGAAGGCAACAGTGATGAGTCCTTTCACATCCACCCATGATGATGCTCCCTAGGCACTTCTTCTACCAGTACAGCAGAGGACTGTTGTTTTCCTTTGGTCCTCCAAACTGGCAAAACCAGTCACAGCTTTCATACAGTTAAATTTGCAGTTGTAGCCCAAAGTACCCATGTCCTGCATAACAGTTGGACAAACTCTAGAACAGTTCCAATGTAGGTATGTCAATGAGGTGAAGAAAAAGTCTACACTGATAACAAGTTTCATCTGTTGACATAAATCAACATCTGGAACTAGAGAAACTTGGGATCTGCACCATAAAAACCTCAGTAAAAACAAAGGCCTGCAGCCAGCCAGCCAGCCAGTCAGGCTCCTGCTGGAGCTCTCTTCTCCAGCCTGTCATTCAGTGCAAACAGCAAAAAAAGGAAGAAAGAAACCTAGAATTGCATGAACAAGAAGCTACAGTGTGTTTGCCATCAATTGTATGTTGACTTAAAATGCATGATCCATTGGGGGTTTTTCAATAGGCCAATGACCCCTAGTTAACATGTAGGATTGTACTCTCTAGTGGAAAATCAAAGAATTTAGGAGACCCAACAGCCCCAAAAACACATAGTTGGAGGCATATCAGGCATGAATGGTTTTTCTTTTCCCTACAATTCAGCAGCTACCCCCTACTCATCATCTCTTCAAGTCATGCCTTCGCTGACAAATTTGAACGGTACTCTCCAAGTGCCCAAATCGGAAAAATATTACGATATGCAGAATAGGAGATCATGCAGTTCTTGTTGAAAACACCCATGATTTCCTGCAAAAACAAAGCCTTATGATGTGAGCCCCAAGTAAAAGAAGTTCCTGTTGTCACCGATCTCGATGCACAGGGTGTAACCAGAGAGCAAAGTCCTTACAACTCTATGATCATATGTATTGTACAAAGTGGAGCAATGAGGAGCAATGAGTACAACACACTGATGTTTCTCTCTTACATGTTGTTCATATATGGAACTCTCAGGATTTTACACTCAACAAAAGGGACCTTGTCACATACCTGTTGTGGAAAATCACCATTTTCCATTTGTGCATTGATGAGCACAGTGGCTGCTCTGCGCAGTGGTTCCGGGTCCCTCTTCCACTGTCACAACCATCAAGGGATATGGGTGTTAGATATGAAGTTCAAAGGAAACAAGTCAACCAACTTTGATCAGTCTTTTGCTGGCTTCCCTTTGCAGAAAGTTGAGAGTTTTAGGGAAAAGACAACAACACATTTACAGGAGTAAATCACCAAACTTGTACCCACCCAAGTTGAATCAGATACCGTGCCTGGCCAACAATGCTACAACACTCCAGAGTTACACATTCAAAATGACCTCACAGTGGTGTCACATAGGACAAGGAAGAAAAGAAACAAACAAATCTACCATAACCCCAGGAAATAAAGTCAAAGAAAATGAGGCTTATGCCATTGCTTTCTGCAAGCCTGAAAGACAAAATTACAGACATGAATAGGTATATTACCTGTCCAGCAGCCATGAGAGAGAGCATAGCCCATGATGTGTTCACAATGTGCGATTTATCTCTTTCCAAGCTAGAGTAGACCTGGAGGAGAAGCAGCAGATAATACATACTGAGACAGAATAGCAAGCAGCATACTTTAACCACAACCACACCAAGCTATTCATATGTCTAGTCAAGGCAAAAAAAATCCTCGAAGTTAAAACCTTGAGTACAAGAAAGAAGAGAAGCTCCTTTGAAACTACCTTATCCTGGCAAGAAAGGTAGCTCTCTCCCCAGCCACCAGAAGCTTGCTGCTTTGAGAGTAGGAAATCACATGCACTCCGAATGGAAGCTGATGTTTCATAACTTCGTCCAGCAGCAAGCAATCCCTTTATTCCAAACCAGGTGCCATATGTAAAGCATACGCCCCAACTGCCATACCTATTTCAACCACGAGAAACAGCTCAGGCTTTGAAGGTTAACAAAAGAACAGAAGTGGGAAAACCCATCACAAGGTCTGTGTAGATGCTCATCAACAGCAAGAACAAATATCATGGAAGGTTGGAATTGCACAGGTTCTCAACATGGAACTTGATGCAAAGAATCAACATGGAACTCAATGATGGGGTTGATGAGATAACACACCAGGACCCATCTGGCCTTTGAATACTCTCAATATATTTAGCAGCACGACAGATGGAGGACTCTATCTCCTGAGCACAGTGCTTTGGGTACTGCTTTCTGAAAGCTGATAGGCTCTGAATGCATGCAGATGTGCACTCCACATACCTGTAGAACAACAATCATCAGCAACCACTGAATCCTTCTTATAACCCAGTAGCTGTCCAGTTTCCACGTAGCTGGAACTGATGAGCCAGAAGAGGTCTAAGACTCCTGAGTCTATTAAGGGCAACCACTACAGTCAGGGGGAATCCACATCATTCCCAAACATGTGAAAGCTGACTGTGAGCTTTCTTCCCTTTTTTTCACATGTATGAAAACTTGTGTGTGATCACACACTGCAAAAGAATTTGTGGACTACAAGAATTGCATCAAAGTGTTTGTTCCTTCAAAAAAAGCAGGTCTTGTTAAGCACTAGAATACAAAGTTCACACTTTTGGACTTGAAGGGGAGCAAGCATATTGCAAAACACAAAATATGGATCTCACTACGGATGCTAGGTGCTTACGAGTAGTCAATGACAATATCTCCAAACGTCTCCGCTGGGTTAATAATCTGTTCATCATCAAGGCAAGTGAATTATGCACCTGGGGGTCATTATTGTGCAGATAGCTAAACAGAATTTCTTACTTATTCGGCAATCCTTTGCGATACTCCTGTCTAATTCCTCTCTATGATGCTGCTTCTTTCAATGAATGGGAAAGAAAAAGTGTTAACCTCCAGCCAAGCATAAGATCGGGTGAGTTCATAACTAGCTGACCCTCCATGCGCATTCTGCAAAACATCCATGGACAACCAAAGAACTCAAAATGAAAAATGAAAAACAGATGCTATATCCCCCTAAGGTGCCTTGAGAAAAGTCCTGAAGATTGTAGCAGATGAGTGGATTTCAATCAATGTGCAGCACCATGTGGATGGATGGATTTCAACCATAAAGTGAGAGTCTTACTTGGTAGGACAGAATAACATTGACACAATCATAAATGCGCTCCACTGGAATGGGGTCCCCGACCAACTCACGTGGTAAGTTGGATAATATCAATGCAGCCTGCCAAACCCAATAACATGGTCGATGGGTGAAGGTGTTCTTTTTCAGCATATGAAAAGCTAGCTTGTGGGCATTGTTGCTAAATTCCATGTCCACCATGAGAATGCCACAATGGACAGAAAGAATATGAGAGGCAACATATGCACACCTTGAGTCCCTCGGAACTACAGTCGGATATGGGCCAACCATGGTCTCCACTTGAAAAAGGCCAGGCACCTTTAGAGATGTGGCGATACCAATAGGCTAAATCCCCAGGGCAATCATCTCTCACCTTCACAACAACGGTCATGAAATTCATTCAGACATACATAAGTATTGTGTTGTCATAAGTATTGCAGACTATCTTCATTTCTACTGAGAACTTCTCATGGACTCATTGTGACACAACGTCATCACCAAGAAGAATGGAATTCAGAGATGACCCAATCAATAATAAAGAGCAATGGTGACAAAACCTGGTTTCTGTCAATGTAAGTATGAGCCTTCTTGAACATGCTCCAACACTCATCAGGCAGGTTTGTAGCACTTAGTGCTTGCACTGCAAATGCTGTGTCCCAAAGTTGGCTCCCATTGTAACCCTGTTAGTCAAATTGTAAACCATTCAAATCGAGTCCAGCAGTCATAAGGTTGAACTACGATAGCAAATAGGGACAAGAAGCTCAATGCCAAAAGAACAAGCACAGAAGGAAGAAAGAGGTGAATGACAAGACCTGCATCTTCATGCCATCTTCAGCTACCCAAAGAAAGTCATAGATACGAGGAAGATGACGCTTGAATGCTTCTGAATTCGGGTCCTCCACCCAACATGCCAGCATGTTCATCACCTGTTCAGAGTCACCACCAGTACCTCTGGTATTACATGATGCCCCAGGAGAATTCACAGGAGCCTCGATCAGCAATAGAAAGCAAGTTGCTTTAATCAGAAGATTTCTCCCATCTGGCTCAAAATTGCACATTTACATCAAAGAGTCTTCATAGAGTTGACAAAAAAACTTAACAAGAACACCCATTTTATCAGTCTCAAAGAGTTGGCACAATGAAGACCCAACTAAACACGAGAATTTGACGACATACCTTGTTGACAGGCCCAATGTCTATATATCGGGTATTCACATCCTCATAGTGGACATGTTCCATGGCTGTGGCAAGGGCCTTTTTACGAAGAAGTGAACCAGGCCAATGCATCAATATGGGTTCCACTACCTTGTGCAGAGTGCCCCAAAGAATGTCCTGTATTAATGGATGTGGGTAGTACAAGTCTTCCTGCAAATAAGACACCCAACAAATTAGAAGAAAAATTCAAATCTGACGAATTGTTCATGCTTGTGGTTGCTCATATATCCCTTTTCACCAGCTTCAGAAGCCAAACAAAAAGTGGAGGGACTCTTGCTATTAAAAAAAAACAACTTCAAACTCACCTTGGCACACTCATTGCGAGCTTTATTCCAGTCAATTTTGGAGTATGGTTGTATGAAAATTTCTTCTCTGAGAGCCTTGACTGTGTTTGTAATGGGTCCTGTGAATCGCTTTCCATAGATGTAGCTCATGGGCAAGTACACCATCCGGCAGTGGCACCACATCCTTCCTGTCACAAATACACTTTACTGTGGTGAGAGATGCTGGTAAGACTCAGAACGCATTTTGCAAGAAATTCCAAGAACTGCACACATGAAGAATCCAGGAAAAGAGAGGCACACCTGGATGCATTGGGAGGAAATAGGGCAGCATCCAAATCTCAGGGGGCAATGGGTTATTGCCCGGCCACTCAAAAGCTCCAAGAACCTGAAGACAGCAAAAAAAAATTAGGGCACAGTGACAGAAAGCCCAGAACTTTGGAATGACAGAATTGGAGTGTGGATTCTACAAACACACAAGGAGAAGAAGGAAGATAGGCCTTCAGTGCACACTTGCCGAAAGCCAGAACTTGCCCCATGAGGGTATGGAGGTGGCACCACCATGGTCCAGGATCCATTGACGCCCACGTTCCAGTGAGTTGAATTCCCCTCCCTCCGGACCATCACCAAGGAGTCGCAATGTGACATAGCTAAGCACTGACCCAAACATGGTACTGTCACCTTCGATGTGCAATCCCCAGCCTCCATCCTTGTTCTGAAGAATTCACTCACCATAACAGGGGTGAATTGTAAGACATGACAAAAGCAGTAAAGAAAATTGTTAGCAAGAAATGTAAGTAAGAATCCTACTGAAACCAACACCACTTCATGAAATGAATTGCCCCTCCAATGACAATGGAGGTTACCTGATGGTTGTAGAGATATCGGCGCATCTCATCTTTATGTGCTTGTGACAATACATTGTTCAATGCACCTGTCACCGACAGTGTGATAACCTGCAAGAGAAAGAAAATTTTCATCACAAAAGAAGAGTGCAACTGATCATCAACAACAGCCGATGGGATCCAAGAAAGAAGAAGAAGAAGAAGAAGATGGGATCCATATGATGATGTATGTGTGTGCATATGGCATACCAGGCCAGGCATGAGAAACATGGGTCCTCCATAGTCACCAGGCCAATGACCATCATGAGCTTGCAGAGTGGAGTAGAACCGCAAACCTCGCCGCAAAGTTGTGGTTACAGCTTCCTCTGTCAGCTCATTCCAGCTGGATACTTGTACTTGCTGTGGCAAGTCGGGAAGAGGATTCTCTTTTGCAAACTTTGCACATAAACCCAGAAGAATCCATCAATACCTCAATTGGGTATTCCAACAAAACCCCACCTCACTACCCAGGCAATGGCAATGCAACCCATTTCACTGAGCAGAAAGAGAGAACCGATACACACATGCACGCACCCATCGCACACACACCAACACACAATACATACATACATTCATGGATACATGCATACCTGCAAGCGCATGAGGAGGTCAGCGCTATGGCGTTTCTCGTAGCGATTCTTGGTGAACTCAGCTCGAGCTTTGTCCACTGCCAAGCGATCGGCGAGCGAGTCCTCCGCATCTGCCTTCTCCTCGGAAGAGTACTCCCATACTTGGCGACCAGAGAATCCATTCACAGATTGCATCCATGGACCCCTACCCTCTGCAACTTTAAGCGTCCACATTTCTTCCTTGTTCTTGCACTTCCTACTCCCCTGATTTCCTGCGCTCCTGGTCTTCTACCTCCTCCTCTGTCAAAGAGTTGGCAGACGCACCAAGCGAGCGAGCGAGCGATGCGCGCAACACTCCCGCGAACACAAAACAAACGAAGCGAAGCTCACAGCGAAGGCAAAGCAAGAGCAGCTCTGTGTACGTACGTACGTACATACGTACAGGTTGTGTATAAATACTGACGACGTATAAATACAAGACGTAGAAAGCAAGGATTTCTTCTATATACTCCATATCATACTTTTTTGTGATATCAAAAATTTGGCGATTGTGTTTTCAACAAATAGAAAAAAAAAATCTAATTGAAAAAGGAAAAACCGAAAATAATAATCCCAATTTAGCCAACAAAATAAATAAAAGCTGACAGCAAAGTGAAGCGACGCAGAGCAGTGTACGTACGTACGTACAGATTCCGTATAAGGACTGACGATGTATAAATACATCAGGTTTAAAGGCCAGGATTTGTTCTACATAAGTACATTGGATTTCTTTTTTGTGATATCAAAAATTTTGCAAATTTTTTTATCAAAAAATAGAGAAATTAGTTGAATTTACACTGGAAAATAATAATAATAATAATAATAATAATAATAATAATCCCAATTTTCCCAACAAAGCTAAGCTCACATAACAATGGAAAGCAGAGCAGCGCTATGTACACATGTACGTATTATTTTTGTATAAAAGACTTAAAAACTGTATAAATACACGACGTAGAAAGCAGGGAGTTCTTTTACGTACTCCATATATCAGGGTTTTTT
>Ga0116231_10005130_pt1 | contig 25974 bp, 26 predicted proteins | sample S1TSphgellanicum_2_FD_89695 | JGI IMG/M metagenome (GOLD analysis project Ga0116231, IMG submission 89695) | Host-associated microbial communities from peat moss isolated from Minnesota, USA - S1T2_Fd - Sphagnum magellanicum MG | ecosystem: Host-associated > Plants > Peat moss > Unclassified... | reverse complement strand
TTGGGGAATTTCTTAGTGTGTTTGGTGTCTGGACCAGTGGTGGGGGGTTCTCGGGGGGGGGGGGGACCCTGAGTTTTCAGATCTGTTCTCACAATGAAACTTGACTGGTATCATGTTCGGTGATAACTGGTTTCAGAACTGTAGTGATGATTATCGAGAACTTATTATCAAACTTTTTCAATAATTTTCTCATTCCTTAACCAAATTGAGCAATTTTTGTTTCATTGGATGTGCAAACTGGAGGGCTACAAATTTGTTGTTTCAGTGCCAGAACTAAAGAAGCAACGCAGAAAACACAGGAAGAGGATGAAGTGATAGGTTGTTTCCCCCAAAAATATATATATTTAAGCTTGAGACTTCTCTTTGGTTTGATCCCCATATTTTTTTCATTTTTAATCCATTTTGAGTAATTTAAAACCTAATGATAGGTGCACCAATTAGGGCTTTACAAAAGTTCTTTGTATATTAGAGGCAAGGATGCAACGATCCAGAATTTTCAGTTCAAAATCTTATCCTATTTTAATTCACTCATCATGGAGCATTGAACCCCCTTACACCTAACATATCATATTATCCCATAAATTTGAGATTTGGATTGTGAAAATTGAAAATGAAAATCGACATTTGTGAGAACTGCCCTATTTGAGAACCAACTTGATATATACATATATATATATAGAAACTCATAGTATTAATCAAGAATAGACCACACAAGTGAATCCAAAGCATTATAGAAAGGGTAAAATGGAGAACATCAAACTCACTAATTTAGTAACCAACTACTTACCAACTTACTAATCTAATAATCTGATCAATTTTGATGAATCCATAATCATCATTGTTGATCTCATACATAGTGAACACCTATGTAATCATGTGTGAATCATATGGAAGTTCCTACACTCCCCCACACACCTGATTTCTATAACTTGCTAACTCCTAAGATTGTTCAAGGCAATGTGAGGAACTTGAACGTGCTCCCTTGGTAACTGATGCCTCTTTGATTATAGCATGTCACACACTTTGTGCAAATAATGAAGTTGTCCTTCAAAATTAGCCCTCTTGTGGAGCCCAAGTTGTGCTTTGTTTTCTTCAAAATTTACTCTATTTAAAGGATTTGTCAACATGTCAACATTTTGCTCTTTTGACCTCACAAATGTCAAGTCCACTCTATTTTTCTTAACCTAGTTTCTAATGTAATGACAATTGCCTTCCAAATGTTTTGTTCTTGCATGAATAATAGGATTCTTGGTGATTTTAATACTAGTATGATTATCACAAAAGATTGTCAAGGGCTCTTCGCATGGAAAACCTATCTCCCGTAGAATGGTTGTGTACCAATTAACCTTTTTCCCTCCTTACCCTAAAAGAATGAAGGTGAACTAACCTTGCATCCTTGAACCAATAACCAAATCGTTTCCAAAAATAGATAACAACTAAAAGGAGAAATATTTTCAATTTTTGTTATAACTATCGCAGCAACTAAAGCAACTATTGGATTAGCTATCGTTTTAGCTATTCATCGTAATAGAAGATCAACCTGTATCGATCAATTGGAGGTCTAGTTTTGTTACAATTGCTTGAAATGCACCTAAATAATGTGATCTTTCGATTAGGCATGGCTCCCACCATTCTCGGAGCAAGACAATTGGTAAATCATCAACATATATTAATAAATGATCATACGGTAAATATATTGAAGATTTTCTACCAATATGCGAGAAATCCCGTATTTATTTCGACTTGAATCAAATTTGTTTTTCTTTTTATCTCAATACATGCCATTCCTCCATAATTAGAAGAATTTCTTACATGTTTACGTACGTAAATTTCGATGCAATTATGCATTTCCCGATCTTCTTGAAGAAGTTTAGAATAATTTTTCAGTTGTGCGAACCAATAAGAATGTGCTTTATTCACGGCGTTACATTCTGCTTTAGCACTAGATTGAATAGTTTCATCTTGAAGTTTACTTTTCCAAGAGGTAGATGCAGTTCCAAAGGAAAAGACATAATTAGAGGTGGATTTTCTTTTATCCAAATGTCCTTAATAATCACTATCAGAGTAACCATGTGGCACAACATTCTCCCCCCGACAATAGAGCAAACAGAGATTTCCAATATGCTTGAAATACCGAAAAACTATGATTGCAACCTTAAGGTGAAGAACTTGGGGTTTGGTCATAAAATGAACTCATGCACATGCCAATTGCAAACACAATGTCAAGTCAAGTGTGGGTTACATGAAGGAGTTTCTCAACAATACAACAATAGTATGTTTGATCAACAAAAGGAGCTAACATGTCAGTTTTGAACAACAAGCCCGATTCTATTGGAACTAGATTTGGGATGCAATCGTCCAAACTAAAATTGAACAAACCTTTTAGAATGTATCAACAATGAGAAAGAAACACACCAAGGGTAGTGTTAAAAAATTTTGTTCCCAAATATAATGTGAACGATCTTAGCAGAAACATATCAAATTGAAAACAAAGTTCATCATGAACCTATTCTAACTTGGCATTGTGATTGCCAATGAACATAAGGTCATATACATAATTACAAGTGCAAGTATTAGACCATTTTCTTGAAAGATGTATAGACTAGGGATTGACTAAGCAAGGAACTAAACCAGTTTTTTGAAAAACAACATTTATTTTGTCATGTCAAGCCCAAGGGGATTAATGCAACTTGTATAGTGGTCTCTTTAATTTACATAGCTTATCTTCAAGATTGGGAATAATAAAACCACAATGATGTTTAACATAGACATTTTTTTTAATATACCTGTTAAAGAAGGTTGATTTACATCCATATGTAAATCTCTCAACCATGTTGAATAGCCAATGAAACAACGAATTGTGCTCCATTTCGTAATAGGAACAAATGTTTTTTGAAAATCCAATCCATGTTGTTGTTCATTTTTACAAACAACCAAACGAGTTTTATATTTCATATAGGTACTATCACTGCTAGCCTTGAGACGATAAACCACTTGGTTGATAATGGTTGACAACAATGAAATAAATTTGCTAAGATCCATGTTTCATTGTGTGTTAAAGAACAATACTCTTGTTCCATTGCATTAATCTAATGTGAGTCTTTGGCAGCCTCTTGAAAACTTTGGGGTTGATCACCAGTTTCCATTACATTTACAAGTTCTTCAATTGTTTCAACATCATTGAGATATCCTTGCAAATGAATAGAAGGAGTGTGAACACGTCCAAATCGACGAATAGAAGATTCAAAAGTTGGAGAATTAGTAATAGTAGGCATTGCAAAATCAGCAACAATAGAATCAAAACTTGGTGATGGCGTATTTTCAGGATCAATAATAGGAATTGCAACATTAGTGGTAGTAGGTAAACTATCTCCATGTGTTGATGGATACTCACCATTTACAAATGCTGATGGCTACTTCAAATTATCAACTATATCTAGATTGATGCATTTATGGCGTACATGCACTTGCAATAGTTGTTGAATTGTAGTCACTTCTTGAGGTTTAACATGCTCCATGGTCCGATTGGATAAACAATGTGATGTAATAGTTGTGGGTGGGTCAATGATTTTAATAACCACAAATTGATTTGAAATTTGTTTTAGGGAAACAAGAGGCTTGGAACTTAAATCAATGGGTGAATGCCAAAACTTGACATCCTTACTTATCATAATCTTGTAGCCAAGTAGATGATAGCATTTAACTGCCTCAAATTCATTAGAGTAGTTAACCATGATGCATCGTTTGCTCTTTGAATCCAACTTGGTTTGGTATTCATCAAGTTCATGCATATACACAATGATGCACTCCCAACCTCCTCAAGAGACTCAAATGTGAGTCTAAGATGAAAACAATGGAAGAGTAGGAAGTTGGGGCACGCTCCCTGGCTCACAACACTTCGGGGGTAGAGGGGCGGGCTGGAGCTTTGGAATGGGATTAAGAAGATTGACAAGCACTTCAATCACTCATATGGACCTACACAAACCAAACAACAATTTGGTTTTGCATAGTTGGAACACTTATAGTGTTAGGATGAACCATGGGCAAAATTGAACTCACAAGACTCACCACAGCTCGGACTTGAGGGAAGTCACCACCTTCCCCCTTATAGTATACTTTGTGCCTCTCCACGAGGCCCACATCCAAGTGGCATTCCCGAAATTCCCAAAGTTTGGACTTCTATGACTTTGGGACCCCATAACTTTATGTGAAGACCTCCAATTGAGATGAAGTCCAAAACAAAGTTGTAGTCCTCGTTGAGAGCTTTCCAACGGTATGTCGCACACAGCCTGAACACAAGGAAATCGGGTCGATTCCCGACTATTAGTGGTCAGGAGTCAAACTACCAATTTGATTCCTAGCCTTTCTTTTGGCCATAACTTGTGTTTCAGATGTCCAAAATGGTCATGCGAGCCCATTTTAGACATCTATGTTTTAATAACTTTTCAATAACTTTTCAATGATATAAAGAACGTTTTAATCAAATGGGTTTTGACTCCTACAATCGCCCTCTGAACATTTGGGAGTCCATTGGGAGTCCAATTCCCAAAATGGGAGTTCACTTGGGAATGTGAGGGTTCATTCCCTCACACTCTTTTGCACTCCCAGGAGCATGAGATGTGACCCCTGGGCTTCCCTCTTGGCCCGCCACCTTACAAGACCTTACCTTCGTCGCAAACTCAAGGTTAGGGTTGTGACACGCAACACAACCCCAAACCCACAAATGTTCCAACTTGGGCGAGACCTTCAACAATTTCTAATATGGAGTCATCCCATTGTTGGTTTTCGTGGGTGATTGATTTATAAGATAATTTGCAATGTTAACCACATTTATCCAAAAAAACCTAAGGGTCTATGCATCAACCGCCATTGAATGAGCCTTTTCAAGAAGTGTATAGTTCTTATGTTCTAAAACTCCATTATGAGTTGGTGTGTAAGCTGGAGTCATGGGTGATACCCACTTTAGTGCAAAAGGTGAGGAAATATCTTATAACATATTTTCCCCCACAATTGTTGCGTAAAGCCAACAATTTAAGGGGAATAAATTGAAACTCCAATTTGGCACAAAAGTTCTTGAATGCTTGTAATGTTTTCAAACTTTTGTTTCAAGAAATATAGCCATGTGAAACAACTAAAATCATTTGTGAAGGAGATGAAATAATGAGCACCACCAAGAGAAGTAGGATGAATCATGCCATAAAAATTTGTATGGACAAGTGCAAACAAGCCTACTGCATTGTGTTCAACAATCTTGATGATGTGCTCACATGATTTCTTCCCCTCCATACAATTTGGACAAATGGACTTGTTTTCTAGTAGAAGAGGTTCACTACGTTCAAGTTGTTGTTTGCCCAAAAATCGAATATTACGGTGATTAAGATGCCCAAGGTGCTTGTGCTATGAATTAGCTAAAAAATAAAATTCCACAACACAAATAGGAAATTGTGGGTCATCCATGATGTATTAATACATGCTAGTCTTCGGCTCTAGAACTCCATGAACAACCACATGATTAGGCCCAACAAAAACTAAAAACTTTTCATTATTAAAAAAAAATGACAAAATTTTGATCAACCGATGATCCAAAATGAAATTCATTGTAAACCTTGGCACGTAATAAATGTCATTAAATTTTATTTCACCAGTCTTTGAAAGGTTCATAGAGCCTTTGCTTTCCATTCCAAGCTGGTGGCCTCCCAGTAGTGGAGACTGTATCGAAAATTGACTAGGCTTCTAAATTTTAAGAAACATTATTGTTTTTCATAACATGTTTAAAAGCAATAGATTCTACGAACTAAATAATGTCTAATTTCTCTAAGTCTATAAAGGTAAGAATAATTTCAAACACATCTATAGCAAAGATGTTTTTTAAGCTATTAATGGTGTTGGCAACTTCTTCATTGACTACACATGAATGAAGTGTAAATTGTGGACCACCATGCTGGTGACAATTCTTGGCACCTTTCACAAGCTCTTGCACCAAGTCATGACAATTTTGCATGAAATGTCCTTAGCCACCACACCGATTACAAGGACCAACATGGTTGTGGTTGCCATGTTGTGCTACTCCAAATGCTAATAGTTGATAATTAGTGCCCCCATGATTGCTACTTGACCCCCCCCCCACTTCCATAATTGGATGGAGCCTTCCCATACGGAGAAAAAATTCACATCTTCATTGCCAAATCATTTTCTTTGGCTAAAGCATTGAGCTTGCATCATGTGTTGATGTGTGTATTTTTTTGAATAAGACGAATCATAATGGTTTTGAAGGTGAGAAGAACATCTTGCCCACTAAAAACATTTTATACCACTTCATGACTTGGAGGTAGAATGTCAAGCATCTACTCAACTACATCAACCTCTGGGACATGTTGGTTTATGTCTTAGAGCTCAAGTTGAATCTCTTCGATATGTTTAAAATATAGTAATAGATCCTCCTTCATGCAATCGCAAATTGTTTAGTTTATCTTTAAGCATAAGCGAGTTGCATTATTTATAGATTGATACGTGTTTGAAACTTCACCCAAGCTACACAAGGATCAATACAATCTACGACCCAAGCATAAACTTCAAGGCAAACATTTAATTTTATAGTTGTTAAACCAATGATTCATCCTTGAACTATGTCCTCTGGCTCTTTAGGGACAAAGGGGTTTCGTATGGCATGATCAACAAATCACCATGAATTTTCTTGCATGAGCATGAATCTAAGTCAATGTTTTTAAATTTGATAATCTCCTACCTCATTGAACTTCAGATGCTTAAATAACTCAAAAGACTAACAAAATTGAACCATGAGTACTAACTAAAACATGAAGAAATCAAAGAATAAACCAAAATTAAATAACTAAAAAAATCTTAAACATTTTTATCGCATAGACCACTATTCAAAAATCATGCACCATATCACCAAGAACAAGGCTCATCGATCAATAAACAACTAATCACGTTTAGCAAGAGCAAAACTTCACTACTACCAACTTGGAATTCTAATACCATGTAGAAATTCATAGTATTAATAAAAAATGGACCACATAGATGGATGCAAACCATTACAGAGAGTGTAAATAGAGAAAGAAAACTCACTAATTTATTAACCAACTACTTACCAACTTATTAATCTAATAACTTGATCAACCTTGATCAATCCTTAATCATCACCGTTGATCTCATACAAAGTAAACACATATGTAGTCAAATGTGAATCATATGGAAGTTCCTATATATATACCTTGATAAGTTCTCATAAGTTTATAAATAAATTTATAAAAAAAAATTGGGTTGATTTTCTCAAGTGTTGAAGATTTTTAATGTATATTTACAATAGTGTTTTAAATGTATTATGGGAACCTTTTATAAGTTAAAAAGACTTAATGAGTAAAAAATATACAAAAACACTTTTAGAATGTAACCAAGGCTTTTATTATTATTATTTTTGAGAAATAATTTGTTATTATATGTACATTTTATGGACACATGTAATATATATATATATATACACATGCACATAATTATATAAGGTGAAATTCTTTTGGAAACATAAAATTGATATGTTCATATGTGAATAATGATTTCAAAAGATTTTCCCTAAATAGCCAATCGAATTTTGTCACATCGTCTTGAACTATAAACCCACTATTTTTAAAACAAATTGTCAAAGAAGTGGGTGTGGATTTTAATAAAAATATTTTTATTTGAAAGTTTATTTTCATTTTGAAGCCCAACTTAAAGAAAGTAATGCACTTTCAACAAGTAATGTTGTTTTCTTTCATCAATTACCAAATCTATTATGACAAGAAAAAATATTCATGAGTCAAATCAAATGGAAAACAACAATTACTTACATTATGGCACAAACATTTTTAAAAATTTTGTATAAAAGGGAAGGTCTTACCATTAAAGCATTCATTTTCCGACTTGAATGTGGAGCCCAAGGTTCAAAGAAAAATACCGTGATGACAAAAGCTCCTTCAACTAATAATTGAGATAAACATTTAATTTTACATTTAATTTCCATCTATTTCAAATTTTACAACATAATTCCCATTAACCACAAATCTACACCACAATTTTCCTTCTACCTCATTAACAAGATTGTACACCATGTAAGCATTTTCATTTAATGAAGTAATAAAATTTTAAACTTATTATATGGGGTTGAATATTTGTTCTTTGGGTTTTTTTCAAATGAATGTTAATGAACCCATGTTGTTCAAAATAGAACAAGTTTTTCATTATATTTTGTGTCATTCAATTGTTTTGGGTGCTCATGTGTTGGGATCAAAATCTTGGGGTAGGAAGGGATTTTTTTTTTATAAAACTAAAAATTGAGATTTAAGCCATAAATTTTTTGGGGAAGGTGAATATCTTGACATTTAAATTTATTTTTTTGTGAACTTACACTATGAAATTTTGCTAGAAAAAATCCCTTAAAAAAAATTAAATCCAAGGTTTAAAAGGTGATAATTTTAAGATTCAATTTTGCACTTTTTTGGTAGTATTGCACTTCACCAAAAAAAATAACAAAAAAATGTCATTGATGATCTTGTGTTCCTTGTTGTGAAATAGGTTTTTAAAATTTAAATCATGATTGAAAACATTATATGGAGGAGGTGGTTTTGTTTGTAGAAGGATCTATGAGTGGTGTTTTCATCATGGAAAACATTGATTGAAATAATATTATCTTTTGTGATGAAACAAACTTTTCAACAAATTTGTTTTCCTCCATGTGAATGTTGTAGCTTTTATTACAGCAACATTTGACCTTTGGATATGAAAATATGCACTTGAAATTTTTTCCCTTATTATTAATTTTTAAACTTTGGATTTGGAGTTAGGCATGTCACCATTGGTTTAGGCAAAAAGAGCTATCGGAGTTGATTTGGGCCAATGTAAAAATTGTTTGTTAGGTATTTACTACATTTCAAATGGTGAAAAATTACATAAATTTTTATTATTTTGAGTTATTGCAACAGAGTAAGCAAGTTGCAAGGGTTTAGCAACCTATCATAGGTCAAATAATGTTGACAAAAAAAAATGGGGGGAAATAATACATGTAATTTACTTGATTGTTGTGCCCCCTATTTAATGTTGTTGGGTTATGACATTTATTTATTGTCATTATGTTGATTGGGTTGTTAGTTATTTTAAAAATGTAAAGGGGTTTATTGAAATGTGTGCCAATCACCTATAACCCAAAGAACAAACATAAGCTCATAGGTTGATCTCTTGAAAATCATATCTATACTTCAAAATGAAATCCCAAGGTGAAAGGTCATGAATTCCCTCATGCATTGTAATTGTTGCAATGAGTTTAAAGTTATAATTGGTGTAATTAATGGCTTAACATGGTACAAGTCAACCCACCAATTTTTACCATTGTGTAAATCTCATTTGGTTTTTGAGTTGTTCAAACATAATGATTAAGGTTTAACAAGGTTTAGGTTGTAAACTTAAGTTGGCATTATTGCGAACAATTTTTATATTGGACAATTGGATTGTTCCATTGATTGTTGTATGGCAATAAAGTTGAGGTAATGATTAGTAGACTGTTTTTGTTATGTTCATATTAAAAATTAAGTCATCACATGTGTTTGGCCTTGTGAAGTTTGGTGGGTGGATGTAGGTACCTTTTACGTTTAATTTTGGGTTATAGTTGCAACATGTTCAACAAAATTAATTATTTTAATTAAGGATAAGGTTAAAGTTTAGGGGCACATTGCATGTGAACTCAAAAAAATGAATTATAAGTCACCATCCCTAGGGGGACACGTTGAGGATTTTGAAGAAAACAAAATGGATTAGGAGGTCACAAAAGATTCTTTTATAAATTTCACATTTGTTATGAATTCATTTAGAAATATGTAGGGCTTTAGGTTTGTTAAAAATTGGGTTTTTAAATGGGTGGGCATCAAGTTGCACTTTAAGACTTGGATGTGGGCCAAAAGGCAAAAGAACTTCACTTTTCATGCATAATGGGCATTCTTTCCTCAATATTTGAAGCATGAAGCATTGGAGGCCTTTGAGAGTTGAATGAAACAAATTATTATTCAAACAAAACTCCGAGTTATGGAATAGTGTTGGACATGACAAGTGGAGTTTCATGACCATTTTCAAAGAGGGGACAATGGTGTTGGGGCAATCATGCCAAATCTCAATTAACCCAACATTAGTTCCAAAAATGATTCAACATACTCCTCCACTAGGGGTCCAAGTGTTATGATTCATGTGAACCCATTAGATTTCATATATTTTATGTCATGTTTGAATAAACATGAGAACAAACTTATGTTTTGTTGTGATTTGAATTTGGATTCTTGCATGTCGCATGCAAGTTTGTGTGCATGTTTTCATACATGTGGTTTTATTTATTTCAATAATGTTACGTGTCGATCTAATAGCACATTGCATCAAGCTTGGCCCTAAATTGTATCAAGTTGTGTGTTTAATAAGTGTTCAATTACTTGCTACTAGGCAATGAATTTGCAAATGTAATCAAAATTTGCATCAAATTGACCAAATAAAAGTTTTAGTTGGAATTCCAAATGAACTTTATCCCTCACTTCAATGTGATGCAAAATTGTTTTTAACAAGAATTATGTGATTGAAAGTCACTTTTGTGCTTGATTTATTTTTCGATTATTTGTATGTGTTTAATCCAAAAAAGGTTCACATGATGTTGGCTTTAATGTTTTACCCTATATTCAAGAATTTGTTTATAGTGAACAATTACCGGGAAGAAAATAGTCGCAATTACAATAATAAAGTATGATTCTAAAACCCTAATTCCCTTTTTGTGTTCATCTTACTAGAAAGTTAATGTTCTTGCATAACTAGTGACCAATTTTACTACCCAAAAATGACCATTGAATTTTTTTGGTGTAAGATTGTCTCTAGATTGTCACATTAAACATGTAAATTTTTAATTTTTCTATGCACAATTCACTTTAGATTTTTAATAAAACCTATGTAATTCATATGTGTGATATGCTTAACAATAAATGAATAATTGTTTAACTATTTATGTTTTTGATTTTGGATGAAATGAGAATTTCTTTTGTTAAAAAATTACAATTGGTGGTAAAGTTTTGTGAAGATTTGTTGAAGTGGTGGGAGGCTCTTGAGGCTCAATTTCTTGTTGTTGGGTACTTGGTTTGCCAAATTTTGGGTATTATGGACAATTAAATTGAAATGGAATGGATTTTCTTCATTCCATTGTTGGGATTTCGAGATGGTTTCATAGTTGTTGACTTGGAATTCAAAACTTAAATCAACTTTTGTCAACGTCAAAGAATTGATCGAATGATCCATGCTTTGGTTGTGAAGCATTTGTAGTTGAATCCTTTTGATGACTTTGTAGACCTTGAAACAAATAGAAGATTTTGAAGAACGACTACATGACATGTTGAGCTATCTAGTAAACTTTAATTTGTAAATCCATATTTAAATTGCAGATGTAAGTTGCAAATTTGGTAAAGCAAATTGTTGCTTGATCTATTTTGCCAAAATTGGTTGCATTCAGGTTGCTACTTTATAAACCATAAACCTATAATGTAGGCCTTAGGAGATGATGATGTTATAAGGAAGTCAATAAAATTTCATACTCATATACGGTTAGGAGAACTTGAATTTGTTCTTTGCATAGTTGTTGAAATTGTGACATAGCTACTATTTCCAAGTTGGGCTCCTTGGGCATTATGCACAAATTGTGTATAAGTATGGGGGATTGCAAAGACGGGGTTCAATGTGTTGCTAGAATTTCAAAGTGGAGGATGCGTGGTCAATAGACTAATGAGTATGGTGATTATATCTTAAAACACTACGTGGGTATCTGATCTACAAAGAGCTCACAAAATTCCCATTTAATGGTAATTTCAACATTAGAAAGTTGAGTTGGTTCTAGCAATTTGAACTACCATAATATCCCCCACTAACTTCATCAGCTCCACATATGGAGAAGAAAGGAATATTTCACCATCCCAGAGTTGTCCATTTGAAGATGATCAAACAAAATGGCAATGTATTATAGCGCTAAAAACACTATTTCACCTCAGCTGATGATCTATCTTCCAAAACTGCCAGTTACCTCATCTCATCCAAAACATGCTTTGAAGATCCTAGACACAAAAGATATTGGAGATCTGAAGTAGGAAATCACTACAGCATCTTCTCCTGTAATAAATAGCTGGCTTCCTTTCCTAATAGCATAATTAAGTTAAAGTTTTTCACAGAATCTCCATTTGCAGGTTACCAAAAGAATTCAACTGTCTTGCAATTCACAATGTTTGCCAATGGGGGTGAGAAATCTGTGCATCTGGTGGTCATCAACAATGCCTGGTGGTATCCATGATAAGTTCCATCAGAATATTGGGGATGCTTGAAGGAACTTGCAGTGAACATGTAAAAGCTGTGAGAAATTCAGCTGAAACCTTTAGATCTTTGTGGTGCTGATCACATCAAAATGCAGCCCGTTCCTTTGCAACCTTTGCAAATAATCAGTCCCACTAAAAACTGTGGCTGGTGTATAGACACCTCCTTTAGGCAAGTGCTTTCTCTCATCTAGCATGAGAAGAGCAGCTTGAATGCACACAATGGGTGTGGTCACATAGCCAATTTCTGGGCCTGAAACCCGTGTCAACACCTGCTTGTCCGGCTCCTTCCCAGGAGAAATAGTTTTGGAATCACTGTAACCACGCCCAACAAACCACATCTTGAAAGATGCAGCTCTCACTTCCTCCTCACTTGGACCCTCCTTGTGGAAGATACCAAGGGAGAAAATCTCTGGGTACTGGATTAGCAACTTTTGACCAAATTTGTAAGCACTCAGCACTGCAATCAGGCAGCCGATCACAAAAACAGCAATCACCCCAATAATCGACTTCTGGATTAAATAACAGCCATAGTGCACAGGCTTGATGGATGCCCAAGCACTTTTGTTCACGTTGGATGATGTTGGGGACCCTTCGTTGTCAGCAGTTGGAAGACCACTTGGGTTTTCAACCACAGTGGAGTGTGTACGGCGGACAACTGTTGGATCTGCAGTTGGAAATCTTATTGCCCAGCCACCTGCATTTTCCTCCCAGTGCACCCATCCTGATTTCTTCTTTGCTGGTCCCCCTGGGATCTATCAAACCAAAACAAAAAATCAGCTTACAAAAATTACTATTACTATCATGCAGTAATTGTACCTTTCATGTAGCTGTTCAGCACTTGTTCGAAGTTGAGCTTCTGACAAATCCCTGGATTTCGCCATCTATTACTACTTCATTGTACACGAACCACAACCACTGCATGAGTCAATTGGAGATTCTCATCTCCAAAAAGCTAACAAATGTTAATAAGGCAACCCTGCACGACAAGGACACTGAAGTCAAGAGACAAATGCATAATCTGTTGCTCTGATCCATACTGAATTTGAGTTTCAAGGAATTCACCTATTCATGTCAAAGAATGGTACCTGGTTGTTGTATTTAGGTTTGTTTAACAGAGGGTACCTGTGGGCGTGCCCTTCTAGGCCTGGACTTTCGAAGCTCCCGAATATCTGACATATTTGTAACCCCGAGAACTGCAGATTCCCAAGTGCCAAGGTTGCCCTTGATTCTATGGCCTGCAGATTCAAGGACCAGGTATGAGTCAACACTGTGAGGAACCGAAGGGGCCTCAAATTGTTGGGTGTTGTAGATCACTCCAAATTCTGCAGGGATGCAATCATAACCGCAAGCACTTACTACCAGCGCCCCTGCCATCAAATTCAGAGACGCACCCACCCACCCACCCATGCCCCCTTCTTCTTGTCATGAACACAGAGTGATTGTCTCTTACATAGAAGAAGAATTCAAGTCATGGACTCTCTTCATAAAGTAATGACACCTTCCTTTTCCATACTTCTGATACAATGTCAGACCCTAACCCTGACTTTGCATTGCTGGAAGCCATGGCTCCGTTCAACCAAGAGAAAACGACAAGGGCAGCGAGCTTCAGGGAAGAAGAAGCTCTCCTTCTTCGGACAAAAGAAAGAAAAATCGCACCAGACTGCTTGGCTTTCTCATGGTACAGAACCTCCATGCGTTCCATAAACTCGGGTTCTCCAGTAATATCCAAGTAATCGACGCCGGCCTCCACACACGCTTCCACTACAGGTTGACCATACTTCCGGTAAGGCCCCACACAGCTCACCAACACTCTAGTCTTCCTGCACACAGCCCGCAGAGACGCCATGTCGTTCACATCTGCCTCATAAATTACGACCGACGGAGGAGAAGCATTGTCCGGATCGTTCCCACCTCCAGCAACAGCTGAAGAAGAAGAAGAAGAAGAAGAAGCAGCAGCAGCGGCCCATGTCAACGCTGCTGCCAGCTTCTTCTTGCTACGACCAGCGATGCCGATCTTCCTGGGCTCCCTTCCCGTCACATTTCTGAACTTGAGAAGCTCCCGCAACACATATTTCCCCGTAAATCCCGACGCACCTAACACCACAATATCCACAAATTCCTCCGCCATCTCCACAGATCTCTGCAAAAACAAAAAAAAATCTTCGGAATTCGCAAAGCGCGCGCACACTCTCCTTGTCGACTTCTTCTTCTTTCTTCTTCTCGTCCTCCTGGGGGCCTTCTCCACCAATATGGATGAAAATGAGCTCCACATGGATTATAACACAGTGTTCTGTCTTGTTTTCGTGTTGTTCACATCCAAGTGGGTACCTAGTCAAGCACTTAATCTGTTCTGTTTTGCCTCTTCTTCTTTTAGGATTTGGTGCTGCTCCTCCTCCTCCTCCTCTCTGTTTCTAGGGTTTGGCGCTCTTCGTGTTTTTCTTGCAATCTGTTGGCGACGTTCATGTATATGTGATCTCAACAGGGATTTGTTTTTTGGATCTGGACATTGCCATCGTAATCGTCTGCATTTGTCTTGTCGGATCTTGTTTTTTCGTCTTTTCGGTTGGTCAATTGCAATGAACCGATTTGATGATGATGATGAGGAGAAGGAGCTGGAGGAAGAGGAAGAGGAAGGGAGAAGAAGAAGAAGAAGAGGAGGAGGAGGAGGAGGAGGAGGAGGAGGAGGAGGAGAAGAAGGATGTTTTATTGATGATGATTATGATGAGGATTTTTTGCTCTTCTTCAGTAAGGAAGGAAGCAGTACTGCAAGAAGAAATTGTGGAGAAATTGTTGTTTGTCTACTCTTGACTTGATGATAGTGAGCATCTTGTTACACGAATCCACAAGGTTTCAAACAATTTACTCTCAAGTTGCGTCTGAAGGGGTGATGGACTATGATTGAGCAAAACGTTTCTGTGGAGACTTATGGGCAGTGTAGTGTGTGTCGCAGGAGTTTCAAATAGAATGGGTTTCTCTGTTCTGGAATGTGTATGCTTCCTACCATGGGTTTTCAGTGGAAGAGATTGGCAGCATTTGTGTGAATGGGGAGATGGCCATTGCTGCACTTGCCAGAGCTTTTTGAAACTGAATGCTGAGTTCAGATTAAAACTGATAGTGTTCTATGAATGATGAATCCAAAATTCATGATGATGAATGCACATGGCTGGTCCAAGATGGATTTAGGGCTTCTAGGTGAATGCAAGATATCTGGATTTCAAGCATAAGAAGACACCAGGAGGGACTGTGGCTTGACAACTGACAGAACCCCCAATGGGTGAAAGTTGAGATGGCACGAGGGACTGTACAATTGAATGCTTTTTCATGGAACATCGAGCTTTGTAGATATGTGAAGGCTGCAAAATATGAGAAGACAATTGAACTTTTCCAACAGATGCAACGAGAATGCAGGACTCCTAATGAGTTCACTTTTGTTCCAGTACTGAATGTATGTGCTAGTTTGCTTTTGCAAGCACTGAAAGAGGCCAGGTGTGTTGATGAACAGATCATTCAGGGTGGTTGTGAGTCTGATGTCTTTGTGGCTACTCAGGCCTTGTGGACATGTATGCCAAATGTGGGAGCATGGAGGATGCATGGAGAGCATTCACGAAGATGCCCTCCCGCAATGTGGTATCTTGGAATGTGATAATATTGGGACATGCAAAATGTGGGCTAGGGCAGAAGGCATTGGAATTAGTTGAACAAATGCAATCCGAATGTGTGCAGCCAGACCCTGTCACATTTGTTAGGATACTGAATGCGTGTGATAGTTTACAAGCACTCGAAGAGGGCAGGCTTGCTCTTAGGCAGATGATTGAAATCGGTTGTGACTGTAATGTCTTTATAGGCAATAGCCTTACGGACATGTATGCCAAATGTGGGAGCATGAAAGATGCTTGGGGAGTGTTCAATAAGATGCCTTCACAAGATGGGGTCTCTTGGAATTGTTGTGATAGTGGGATACATGAAATGTGGCCAAGGGCAGAAGTCAACGGAACTATTTCACCAAATGCAACAAGGTGTGCAACCTGATTCAGTCACCTTCATTGGGGTACTGAATGCAGAAATGATGACCCTCTTCGCCATGCTGGTCATCTGCATGAAGTGGAGGATGTGATCATGACAATGCCCTGTAAACCAGATGCAGCTGTATGGAAGGCCTTGCTCAGTGTTGCTATCAAAAATCTATGCTGCTGCTGTCAACTTGGATCTCAGAGCAAATCTTAAGCAGCAGAGGGAGGGACGGGGGTGTGAAGAAACAACCAGGCCGCACCTGGATTGAAGTGAATAATGAGGTGCACATGTTTGTAGTAGATGACCAAGACCATCCTCAGACAAGCTGGATTGAAATGAATAATGAGGTGCACATGTTTGTAGTAGATGACCAAGACCATCCTCAGATAAGTGAAATCCATGCAGAACTAAAGAGATTGTCCAGGCACATGGATGATGCAGGGTATGTACCCAATACAAAATTTGTTCTGCATGATGTGGAGGAAGAAGAAAAGAGGTTTCAGTTGTGTCATCACAATCAAGAACTGGCCATTGCCTATGGGCTCATCAGCACACTTCTGGGTACCCCACTGTACATCTTCAAGAATCTATGGGTATACAGTGTCTGCCACACTTCCACCAAGTTCATTTCAAAGGAGATAGGGAGAGCAATTATAGTAAGGGATGCCAATCAATTCCATCAATTTCAGGATGGTGTCTGTTCATGTGGAGATTATTGGTGATGATGCCCAGCTAGGGTTCTTCTTCTCCACCTTGTGATGTAGATAATGATGAGACTTTTCAAACAAGAAAGTGATTCCACACAATTCTAAATGTGAATTGGTTCTGAAAGTAGATGACAAAGGACACCTTTGAAAAGTGGAGGCTGGTACCTTGCCAAACAATTATAGTATTTGGATGGTAGAATTGAGAAAGCAAATTGGTTAATGACAAAATTGCAAACTGTTTGTTAAAACACTGCACAGTTTTGTACATCTGTATATTTTGTTCTCAAAATAGTTTGCGTAATATGCTATCCAATTCATATCAACTTTCTACAAACCCAATCTAACTCTTTTTATTGTAGTGGATTTGGTGGGAGCAGGTTTGGTTCAAAAGTTCCCAGCTAAGCATACTCTTGAAACCCCCTAGAGAAAACATTTTATTGTTGTTACAAGATAAGCAACATTAATGTAACCCAAATATACAGGACTATTGTAGTGTGAGAGAGAAAAGCAGCCCAAGCCTGTTTTCAACAACATTATTGTAGAAGCTGCCTGTAAAGAGATAAATGTGGTGATATAAGTGGCAGCTGCTACTTCTGTTATTTACAGGAGTTTTGTCAACATGTGCAGTTACGACTTCTGATACCCCATGCACATATTGACTCAGGTTTAGAGAAATCTTACTGAGATCTTTTGCAATCAGGCAACTCCTCAAGCTTGAATCGCTTCATTATCTGTAACCTTAAGAAGGCGCTCAATTACGGTGCAATGTTCAACCTCCATGCGTGCCTACATATCATAAACCAAAAAGAGACAAGAGGTGAGCTATCTTAGCTCTGTAACACCTTCTCTATCATGGAAAGGTTTTAATAACAAAGTGTCTGTCTGACCTTCACAATCTGCAACTCTTTTCGCAACATCTTGTTCTCTGTTCGTAATGCCTCAGTCACAGGCAATCCGGGATACCGTTTTGAAAGCTGGCGTGAGAGTCTGCTGGAATCCTTTCTGGAAAGATCACGCTTCAGCAATGACTCTTGCACTTTGACTTCATCGGCTTCAAGAGTGTATGGCTTGCGGTCTTTCTCTATGACCTTCAGATGCTTCTTCAAGACACACCAAAATTACTGTGTTAATGTCAGTAGTTTTTGAGTTCAGACATCATGCACTTTTTTTGCATGAGAATGACAGACTCATTTGGAAGTGGGGAAATTGTAAAGAATTAGCAGTTCCCCATGATATGACTTTTGTGATGTGGTATGGACCAGGAATGATCACAAATGAAGAAGACACAACTCTGAAGCTCACCCGGGTATCCTCCACAAGGGAGATGAGAGGAATAAGCCTGAGGTATTTGTCGATCTCATCCTGATACTCTCGAAACTTGTTCACATATACCCATCCCATGGCCACCAAGTACAGGTAACTTCTGTCCCTACAGCTCTCCACGAGTACAACTGCCTTACGAAGGGCCTCCTCAAAGTGCACCAAGGGTTCCCGTGTCTCAGCATGTTGCAAGATTTGTGAGAATGTGAGTTGCTCCAGTAGGTTGCTGATGAGTTTGAGGTGCTGTGCAAATTGACGACAATTCTTCTTGTGCATGCGTGCGTTGTTGGCAGCTGTGACAATCATGCTGATCAATTGCAATGCGTTGACTCCAGTCAGTTGCCCTATGTTGGCAACATCACCCATTGCTAACCATGGCACCCAACTGAACACAGCAGCCAAAGCCATCTCTCTTGCTCACTCGCTCACTATCTACTGAAGTTTGATTTTTTCCAATTTGAAGGCAAGTCAAGCTTCCACCTTTTAACACCCAAAACACAAGCATTCATATATGTCAACCAATAGACAACATTTTTGTCTCTGAAAAATATGAGAAGAGAAATCTCTGAGGTTGTCAAAGTGTGAACCAATCTTGCAAAATAAGCAACTCAGTAGAAAAATGCTTGCATAGGAACCTTTCCAAAGTTCTGGTATAAAAAAGAGGCAAAAAAATGTTCAGTCCTGGTCTTCTTCTTCTTCGATGAAATTTGGGATGAAATTGGGGAATTTCAGTCTCCATCTTTGATGGAATTTGGGAGCATGAAAATAGGAATATAGGAATTGGTCACATTTGTTTGTGCCCAGAATAGTAATCACTCCCCTTCTTTGATGATGAGGTGGTGCTTTGGACTTGGCCACCCCCAAATGATTGGTACAGTCGAAAAGCACAACACCCTCACTCCTCAAAATGGGCAATATGTTTTGGGAGATTGTCAGATTGCTAAAGTTAGCAATGAGGCTGAATTTTGTATCCTCACTTCCTCAGAAATGGGCAACATTTTGGGGAGGAAAAAACATGTCAGATTTCTGAAGGTAAGAAATCAGCATCAGTGGTGGAATTTGGTGGAAATTTGACTGCCTTTTCATGCTCTTGTTCTACACCCATTTTGGGTCTTCCCAGTGTGCTATGTATGGCCTTACTCCCCCACAAAAGACCAAAATTTATTTTTGTTCATTTCATTCATGCAATTCCAAGGTTTCCTTTTTCTCACCTCCCCAATAGAAAAAGAAAAAGAAAAAGAAAAAAGAACCCATCTTTGGATCAGAGCTGCAATTGATTAAAGCCATTTAGTAGCTCAAAAAACACAATCCAGAAACAGAAAAAGGAACAACCCCAGTGATTTGGAAGGCCACCTGACTGACCTATGATGATGAAACAAGGAACATAATAATGCTGCTGCTGCTGCAGGAGGGAAGAAGCAGGAGTTGAAGAAGAAGATCCTCCATTTGAGTACCTAGTATCTGATGGAAAAAGGTTGTAAGAGATTTTCTCCTGGTGAAGAAGAAGAAGATCCAGTGTCAGAAGAGTCTCTGGAAAAACAGTTGCAAGAGGAGAAGAAGAAGAAGAAGAAGATCTAAGGAGACTGTGGACAAAAAGAACTGCAAAATAGATATTTTTGTAGTGAAGAAGATCCCAAGGAGACAGTTGTGAAAACTTTGCAAGAGAAGAAAGAAGAAGAAAATCCAAGGAAGAAAGAAGATCCTAAGGAGACGGTTGTGAAAACTTTGCAAGCGAAGAAAGAAGAAGAAGAAGCTCCAAGGAAGAAAGAAGATCCAAAGAGACTTGTGAAAACTTTGCAAGAGCAGAAGAAGAAGAAGAAGAAGAAGATCCAAGGAGACTGTGAAAAGTATTGCAAGAGATTTTTCTGGTGATCAAAAATACAAAAACAAAACCAAGAACACTACTAGTAGAAGAAAGAAGAAGTAAGAAGATCTCTAAAGATGCTTCATTCATCAATCAATCCATGACCTCAGAGGGCACGACAACCCAAAACTCCCATTTTGATTCTTCCTTCTGGACAACTCATCTGATAAGTGTAACGAGAATCTAACCCATCCCTGCCACCTAGCTGCAGCAGGAGCTGCTTTTCATGACAAATCTGCCAATCTACAGCTCTCTCTCTCTCTCTCTGTTCCATCTCTACAGCTAGCTTTCTCTCTCTCTCTCTTACTTCCCAACAACACTGCATGAGCCTTTTTTTTTCATCGGCAATCTGCCAATCTGTGCTCTTGTGTTGTTCCATCATGTCTACAGCTCTCTCGATTGCTTCCCAACACCTTCATGAGCTTCGCATAGGTATAAATCTGCCAATCTCTCTTTCTTCTTGTTGTTCCCATCTCTACAGCTCTGATTTCAGAACAACTGCTGGAGCTTTTCATGGAAATCTGTCAGTCTCTCTTGTTGTTCCATCTCTACAGCTCTGATTTCAGAACAGCAACTGCAGGAGCTTTTCATGGCAATCTGTCAATCTCTCTTGTTGTTCCATCTCTACAGCTCTGATTTCAGAACAACAACTGCAAGAGCTTTTCATGGCAATCTGTCAATCTCTTTCTTGTTCCATCTCTACAGCTCTGATTTCGCTTGTAGCATCATCATCTTAGAGGAATTGTTATGGGAACTTGTATTTGTGCAATCATCATCCGATGGGTTTTCTTGATGTGTTTGTGTGGTTTTTTTTTGTTGTGTTTTGAACACATGCATTATTATAAAGGAGCAGCTGTTGATGCAACAACTGCATCCGAATCAAAGGAGCATATTTATTGTGTGCCAGAACCATCATCACCATCTGCAAGCAAGGTTTTGTAAATCCTAAAAAACCTGAATCCTCAAGCTTGCTTAAACCTCACTTGCACTCTGTTTTCTTAGTATGAAAGATTTGGTTCTTACTGTATGTAGTACAGAATCGAGGCCTCAACCAAAAAAATAATTGTGAGTCAAAAGAGTCAGAAAACAAGATTGCAAAACAACAAGGAGCAGCATTGATTTGTGAGCTTTGTTTTGCAACTGGATTGATCACACACGGATTTTGAGATCTTTTTGTTTTTGGCAACTGGATCGTGCAACAGATTTTGAGAGAGGTTTTTGCAACTTGATGGATCTGTGCACAGATTTTGAGAGTGTTTTTCGCAACTGGGTCAGTCTGTGCACAAAATTCTTCTTCAGAGAACAGAACAGAATGTTCTGTTTACTCTCTTCTGGTTTAGTGACCTTGAGATCTAGACCAACAACAAAACTCACATGCTAAAATGTTTGTTGTTTTGTTTGTAGGGGTAGGATAAAAGGACTCTGTGATCACCATCCACCCAAAGTACAATTGGTGTTTGACATAGCTTTTGCAACCTCAGCTGCTTCTTGACATTGAGGATTTGTGTGTCAAGGAGAAAGCTTCCAAATGTGAAATTTCATACTCGTTCTTTGATGAAATCCAATCTTCAATGACCCACTTGCGTAGTTACAGTCTGGTTCTTTGGATGTCAGTTCTGGTAGGCTGAAACATGTAGCATCCCTGAATCCAGCCAGCATCAGTGAATCCGGCATCTTTGATTGTGGCATCTCTGAGTGCAGCAGCATCACTGAATGCAGCATCTCATGTTTTTTTTTTGGGGCAAAAATTGAATGTTATTGGAGTTGGGCTTGCAATATACAGTTTTGGTGTGTTCGTGGGAGATATGCACAGAGAAGAATTGTGGGTTCCATGGAGAAGCTCCAGGATATTGATTTTGTGCCAAATCCTTTGCATAGTTGCTGTCATTGAGGTAACAATGCACATCAAGGAGGAGGAAGATTTGCATATCAAAGGAGGACTTCATTTCCTTGCATTTTCCAGAAATTTGACATCACAACTTGGTATGAACAATGACTGATTTCATACTCACTTTCCTCAATCTCTCTTGTTGCTTTCTATTTGAAACAGTGGCACAAATATGATGCTATCATATCCTTATGAGGAGGGCTTGGAAGGTCTTGAAATAGGGAACTTTTTGAAAGCTCAGATGGTCTTGGTTTTCAGATTGGACCTACAAAATTTTTCTTACAAAACCTTTTGCGTTGCGGATGCAAAGAAGTTCAAAGGGAGATAAAATCCTACACCTTGAATGCACACAATACCCCATGACATACTTGTTCCACAGATGTCATGTTATGCTATGTTGTAATTACACATGTAACAACAACATCGAAGAAATGCCACAATGTATTTGGAGGGCAGCTTATATCCATGAATATGCCTTGTAGAAAACACGAGGGATCTTATGCACACTCCTTTAAGAGTGGGATTAAAAATTATGTCTACTTGTAGGTGTAAGATCCCTGATTCTTTTGGAAGGGGGGGCCTGAGGAGGAGTCTTTGCAACCTCAATATCTTGAGAGGTAACTCGTGATCTCTGGCTATGAAGCATGGAGAAAATTGATCATGTGACATATGGGTAAATTGCAATGTTTTTTAACTATGTTATTGTGGGAGGTTATCTATATTGTTATAGAGAAATGAAGACGAGCATGAAATACAGTCTTTGCAACATTGTTATGTTGAGAGGTGAGATCAGCCATCAATCTTGGCCTCCCCCTCCCCCCGCTCTTCAACTACCTTCCACTGAGGGCCTAAACCCTAAACCCTAAACCCCCTAGCCAGATGCGTTGTTTTTAGACTTTGTATATGTCCGACTTTTGCATGTACACATATGGTTGTAGCTTGACACATATTCATGCCTCCAAAGGACTTATGACATGAGGCAATAACCACCTCCTACCAAATTTTCAACATGGTTGCTAGTGTCAAATAGAGCATTCCCAAAGTTGTTTTACAAGGGTTTTTGGTGATGGGCCATTGCCATGCAAAAAAATTGAGTTTTAGGATGCATCACAATCAATTAAACTAATTAATGTGAATCACAATAGTACCCAAGCTCTTGTAAAAGCAGAAGCCAAAAATGATGATGAATAAAATGTAAGAATGAAAATTCTATCCAAGCAATGAGGTGAGACAAACAATGGTGCTATTGGGGAATATTTTGAGTGCACATTCGTGGTATTGCATATTGGGTGCATGGGTACATTACATGCCCAAAAGTGCAGGATTCTAATGTATATTGGTGAGTGGGCTAAAGGGAATCACTTCCACAACACCTACTTGATGTAAAAGCTTTTTGTTTGAGGAATATTCATTGGAATTTTTTTTGTGAAAAGGCTAATAAAGTGGCCCAATACAAAATTTTAAAAAAACATTGAGCTTTGGGATGCACCCATGCCCCACATTGTGTGATGCACCCCCAATTAATTAATGAGTTGTAAATAGGTATAGTCACAAAGGGTATACGAAGCACGCACTAGTCCAAGCTATGACCATGCAAAACATGATGATTCTTCACATGAATTGCTTTTAATTTCTTAAATAGTTGGAGCCTTGTCCCACACTCAAATACAATATATTTCATTCATGAATGGATCATTTTCTCCATCTAGGATGCAAATCATATTTTTGTGTCTTCAAGGTGCACAACCGTGCTAAAATGGGTATACTAATGGACTCTATGAATTCGAAATTTGAAACACCTTGTTCAAAAAGGTTGTTGATAGATAACTTGTTAAGAGTAGCCACACCGGTGATCTACACAACATATATTTTGGATGAAGTACAATAGATATTTGTATGCATGCTAGTTTGGGTTAATAAATTTGCATATGATGCAATGTTTACATAACAAAATGAATGGTTTTTTAATTGGCCCAAGTGATTGACTTTAAATGGTCTATCACCTCGTTTCATTTTCCATCTTCATTAGTGAGGATTGAGAAATAAATGTACACCACGGTTGAATGTGATAGACATTCTTACAAGCCCAAAGTAGGGGGCATGGGTGTAACAAGGGGCTCCTTTTCATTATGCATAAAGCCCCCTCCAAAAAGGAGACCTTACATTTAAAAAATAAAAATGAAGAACAACAATTTCCCAATGTTGCTAAATTGCATATAGAAGCCCAATTTTGAAAGGTAGGCCCCTCACCTAGTGTGGCGGAAAGACAAATCTCTCATGCTTTTCTCTCTTCTTTCAAAAATTGTCAACCTAGACAACACCTTTTCTCACCATTAGAATCAAATGTTCTTTTGTGTATACGATTACATCATCTAATTGTACTAGCTTGTGGTCATTAACTCTCAACGAGATTAAATTAAGTGTCTTCCAACATGCATTGCTAGCTCATAATATCTCATATTCATATAGATACACCTATATGCATATATATATATATATATATATATGTAGAGTGTGTGTGTGTGTGTATGTTTATGTGTGTCCACCTGATTTGTAGTAGCTTGTCCTCACTAACACTCCATCTCCACCACATGCCTCTATTTGTGTCTACAATTACAACTATCACAAATAAGTGGCATTGGGATTCCCATTGTAACACTTGCATCATCAAATTTTCACCTTGCATTAGCAATGGGACTCCTTGTATTGTCATCATCACATGCCTTTTCGTTTGGTTTTGTCAACAATATATGCAATCATTTATCTTTTACACTTTTTTTTTTGGTTTGTTATCATGTTAATTGTTATAAAGACACACATAAATGTAAACAACACCTTTATAAAAATTTTTTAAAAAAAGAACTTCAAGAATGACAAGAATTTATGTGTGATCTCCTAAATTTTTTTTGCCCAAGCTATATACAAGTTACAAACTACGATGCAAGTTGTGCAAACTTCCTTTAATGTAATCTCCCTAAATGCTTCTTGTTTTTTAATTCACATAAGCTCCCTAGAGCTACACAATTACGATGCCTTTTTTTTTTCTTTTTTTTAAAAAATTTTAAATTTATTTTAATGTAACCTTTTTCAAGCTATGCAAGTTGCATATTTGTTGGCCTTGCCTACCAAGGCAAGGATATTGTGTTTAGAATCATTATAGAGTATTATATAATGTAAAGGAAGAAAGTTCCTTCCCCTGACTCCAGACGGACAGTGGCTACGGACAGTAGTTAAATATAGTGAGGACGTCGTGAAGCTTCCCCTTAATCCGGACGGATTATGGGTTTGTATGTATAATTGTGGTATTATACCCGTGGTATTATACCGCTGTATTATACAACTCTCTCAAACCGAATGAATATTATACAGTCCGAATGAGTCCGTTAGTAACGGACCGTTACGGAGTCCAAATGAGTCGGACGTGGAGTCCGTGGAGTTCAGACTTCAGAGAATCAGAGGGTTGCTGGCTTGCTACAAAGTGTGAGATTTCAGATTTGTCATTGTCTATTCAAAATGGGGAAGCCAAAAGATGTTATTTGGGAGAAGTTCGGAGCTTGTTATAGGCAGGGTGATGCCAGGTCAATGTACTGCAAGTGTTTCTCTTGCAATGAACCGGTGATTACGGCAGTGGGTCGCATGTGCGATCACTATGCTGGTTGTAAGAAGCGGGCGCGGTCAATAGGCCAATTAGAAGCTGGGTTCCAGCCATCTCGAAAGAAGATGGTACCATTAACCGTTAGTTCATCGGCCCCCGCCAGCAGCAACCAGAGCAAGTCAGTGTCCCCGAATGATTCCGAGGACGATTTCTTC
>Ga0116231_10005129_pt1 | contig 25974 bp, 19 predicted proteins | sample S1TSphgellanicum_2_FD_89695 | JGI IMG/M metagenome (GOLD analysis project Ga0116231, IMG submission 89695) | Host-associated microbial communities from peat moss isolated from Minnesota, USA - S1T2_Fd - Sphagnum magellanicum MG | ecosystem: Host-associated > Plants > Peat moss > Unclassified... | reverse complement strand
GAGAATACTATAGGGAGTAAGGTGGTGGCTTACTCCCGAGTCCGGGCCGTGGTGAGTCTTGTGTGTCCAAGTGCCCGTGGCAAGTCCCAACACCCAAGGGTGTCCCGAATGCTAAACTAACCTTTTTGGGTTGGTTTTTGGATGCAAATTCACATGAGTTAAACTAGTCCCTCTTCCTAGTTTAATCCCTGAGCTCCCAACTCGACCCTCTACCCCTTTTTAGAGTTGGAAGCCGGGAGCATGCTATTAAGTCACAATTTCCGCAACTTGACTTTGTGGAACCCTCAAGCGGGTTTCACCCTGTGACTTGGGAGCGCGTCAACCTATCAATTCCTTTCAAAGGATTAAATGTTATTCAATCCCACCAGTTTTTAAGTTGGTTGATGTTATTTTCTTGCGATTCTTACTTTGATCATAATCACTATGTTTATTAGTTTACATTAAAAATTTGCCAAAAATAGTTAATATGAGTTTTCTTACAGTACAAAAATAATGGTCATAATTATTTTAAAAATGCTTTTAGTTTTTTCTATTCATTATATTGATTTAAAATTTTCAAAATATGTATATCAATATTGTATTGAAAATAATGTTGTATAAAAACAATTCCATTTGTAATATGTTTTTTCCTAAAATGTTAAATACATAAAATTAGGCAATTTGGTTTCAATTTCTTTGGTAAATGTTTACAAAATTGTACCCTTGCAACTTTTGTGTAAAACTTTAGATGAATGAGTCATAATGTTATGTCTCCAACCTTTGTTACCTTAAGATCAAATCCAATTATTAAATGCAAACAAAGTTGAAGATTTGAAGAATTAAAATACATGATGTTGGTTCTTGTGCAAATTTGAATTCATCAAAACCCATAACTCTTGTTTAAGTGTTCATCTTTTGTTGATTTTTTGTTTCTTCCGCTTGATAAGAATAATTTTAGTTCCATTCCATATTCAGGTCATTGTGATTTTGAAAATTATGTCAAAATTGGGCTTGTGTATTCATGGTTTTTGCTTGTTCCCTTATGACCCTCCTTTCTTAAGTGTTGGCCAAATCTAATATCAATGCCCTACTTTCAACATTCATACATAGGATTCACACTAAATGAAATATTCATCTACACTAGGACAACTTGATTTGATTACAAAAATAATGGTAACAACAATCAATAACATCAAAATGATCAAATAATTTTAAACAAACATTTGATATGACTATAAAAGAAAATCTTGCTATTGAAACACTAAACAACATTATATTTGTTTCATACACAACAAATTTAATAACTATCATTCAATTATTAATGGCACCACCTAATAGTTGTAAGCCCTTTCATGTACATTGGATGTTGATTGAGTCAATTTTCTTAATGTTCAAAAATAATAAATTAGAACTTAAAACCCTAACCCAACCTATATGCAATGTAGATTTTTTGATTCATAGACCAATTATTCCCATAAGTATCTTGGTTTTTACAAAATGTTATTCCTTAGAACACAAGGTTTAGCAACCACCCAAAATGTTAATAATCGTAGAAATCCCAAATATCCATTAATGTAATGTACCTTTCTCCCGTAAAATATTGGTTTCAACAATGACCCTTATGCATTTAACGATACTACATAGAACTTTTTATGTTAAACATCTAATTTTCTTTGTTAGGATTCACTAATTATGTTGTCCACCTTCCATCCCATTTAAATACAACACCTATTGCACTATGATTTTCTTGTATTTGCATCTTTCCCCACAACACTTTTTTTATTCATAGAAGTTTTATAGTTTTAAACCTACTTACAACTTTTAAGCGTAGAAGAATACTTGAACAAGAAATTGTTTCAAAGCTTAAGGCATGCCATCATTCAAAAACCATACCAACAAACTTTTATTTTCAACATATGCAACTCATGAACTTAGAACATATTTTCTTAGTCCTCTACACAACACTTTTCCCCTTCTTTATCCTCATGGTTTAGTTCCATCAATCACACGACCTTCATCCCCAACATTAGTATTGCCATAAATTCAACCTTAGTGCTTTCATTTTGGTAATAATTCAAAAATAGAAACAAACAATTGTAGGATAATTAAAGTACACAAAACAACAACAAACATGTTACACATTTCCATCACTTGCAATGCATTTTCATAAAACTCTTCATGTTTCCATCTTTAGAAAAAAAACAATTGAATATCATCCCCTTTTCCTTAGTTCATTAAACAAACAATGTAACCCTCATAAACCTTAACATAACTTTTTCATAGAAGAACCAATTTTAGCATATTCCACATCATAGTAATTTTTTTCACACCATTTTTGGCCACACATACACCCACAAATAAACATGCAAGAAACACTTCACACATTAAATGTAACATGGAACAAATATTTGAATAGACAAACAAATAATCAATTAAACAAAACAAAGTAGAAAATAAATTGAAGGCAAAGGATTTATTTGTTTGGAGCATTGTTGCTACAATTTGAAGTGGAAAGTCTAGACACACCCCTTAATTACATAGAGGCAAAAGGCGTAGAAATACAAGCAAAACATAAAAGGAGAGCCCAAAACACATTAGGAGAACATCAAACGATACAATGAAAAGCCATTAAACAATAAAATTAATATTAAAAGGAAGTAGGAAAGTGTGAGTAGAAACAAAAAATGAAGCAACAATAGACGAACAAGAGCAATATAAAAAAAATGTGAACAACATTAGGATAACACAAATAACAACAAAGCTTAAATAACACACTTGAATATGTTTACAAAATCAAAGGGTCCATTTTGGTTGAAACTTGAAATTACTAATGCATTTTGGGATGGATAAAAATGTGAACAAGGTCACAACTTTGATTTCAAGTGAACCATGGTAAATTATATTTCGTGAGATGATTAAAAATGTGAATAAGGACACAACCTTGATTTTGAATCTAAATTGGAGTTAATAGCACATTGTTTTGAGATTACAATGATGAACATGGTTACTACCTTTTCATTTTGGTGTGTGAATAAGATTATTTAGAAGTTGAAATGTGAACACAACATCAACCAAAAAAAAAGGAAACAAAATTGAATGAGGAGAAAGTTCTTCCAAACCTACACATGCATGATAATGCCCTTGTTAAACATGGGTATATTCATACCCAAGTGCACATAACACCATGTAAATGCCAATATCACATATATATTTGTATACATATGAGTTTTGAGTAGAAGAAACCTTGTTGGTAGGGTTAGATAAAAAGTTTAAAATTTATTATGTGTAAATTGTCAAGAATTTAAACTTTATAAATGAAACCATGGATAACTAATGCTAAAACATCTAATAGTTGACATACATTAATGGTGATAAGACAATTGATAGTCAACACACAATGACAATAACAAAATAACAATAATTGACGCACATTGATAGTGACAAAATAATCAATAATTGTCACACATTAATAGTGCCTAGACAATTGACAATATTTTGAGTGTTAAGGTGCTAATAGAAGATTGTTTAAACTAATAAGAATGTTAATAAGGCTTATATCTAGGGATTGATAGATAGCAAGGGGTAGTTTTTTCTAGAAGTTTGAGAGGAACTTCTTCATTTTGTACAACTGTTTGTGAAAGTGATTTCTAAAGGTGAAAATGAAGCAACATGGAGATGGTGATGGGGAACTTTTGGAAGAAAAAAGAAAGCATGAAAATGGTGATGGGGAGAGGGTGTTCAAGTTTTTGGAGGTAAGGGAATTTTTCTTTAACCAAGGAAATAAGAGATTAATCTAGAAAAAATGAGGAGGAGAAAAAAATAGGAGTAAGAATTTTTAAAGTTTTGTGATAAGTTTTGTTTGATGTACTTTAAGGAAAGTAAAAAAAGGATAAAAGCTCCAAATGTGCATATGTAGATAGTGAACTTTTAAGTCCTTTTAATTTCAAATTTTGTGGTTTGAAAAAAGAAAGAAAGGAAGAATTAAAAAATCAAGTTTTGATGATTGGGGTTTCAAAGTTTTTGAAGGAGTTGAATTTTTTTGTCATTTAAGGGTAATTATTGGTTGGAGAAATTACATGGGGAAAGGAACTTTTGAAATTAAGGTTTGGGGTATAAATTATTATTTGAAGCTTTAGGATGAAGTATAAATATGAGGAGGAAGGTTGTGGGTATGCAAAGTAAATAAGATTTGTAGATATATTGGTGGTTTTGTTTTGGTGGAAATTTTTGTGATTGTTGAGTTGTTACGAAGATTCAAACTTTTTCAATCCATTTGATAATTGTAAATAATAGGCATCAAACAATGATTAAGAAGGATCCATAGTCATAACCTCTTGGTATTTAATTAAAAAGGTTTAAAAAAGGATGCTTAAAGTTAAACATTTGATCCCTCTCCCCCCCCCCTCCCCCCCAAAGGTGTAACATGTGAAAGGCAAAAAAGAAAAACTCTAGTTATTGTCAAGAGGTAATCAACTTTTCTTTCTCTACACGGAAAGGATCATTTCTCAACATCAAAACAACAATGGGGATGCTTCAAAAAGGTGGGTGTTGGTTGTAGCTGTTCTAATTTGAATACATATTAGTTAAGGGACACACACCATCAAGGTAATAAGTCACAATGGCATAAAGTAATGACCTTGTCTCGTTTCTTGTTTTACTTCTTGGAGGAAGTAAGTTAGTTTTGAAAAAAATAGCCTTTGATTGAATGAGTTCACAAACATTCATCAATATTTTTTTCATCCATTGAAATTCATCCAATGGGGGTACAATGTACATTCGTTCACAAATGTTCACATCAAATTTTATGATGGAAGTTTTGATTACATCATATACATCCCTAATTGTTCACATAGCATCTTATGAATGAAGCTTCCATTGATGGGTTTATATTCATCCTTCAACTTTTAATTCATCAAATAAGGTCAAATTTGTTTACTATTGTTAAATCCCTGTAATTTATTCAATTTTGATCAATAATATACATCTCATTCATTCCAATCACGTTCATGAAATGAAGCTCAACCCATTGATAGGGTCAGATTCATTTACATGGCTTCATCTTCATAAATTCATCATATGGGATCACTAGCATTGATATAAATGTCCTCGGTTGAATCAATTTCATTTGTTAATATCACCCCATATGTTTTTGACCACATCAATTTATTAGGTGCCATATCATCTAATGGGTCAAATTTGTTCATCAACCTTCAAACAACAATTCATCCATAAAAATTCAATTGTTCATATGAATACATTTCACACATTTAAAGCATTACAACTTTTTTTTTTCATTATATTTTTTGGTCTTTCCCCCGCTTTAAGAAAACCTAATTCATGGACAACTTAGAAGAGAAACTTCTGACAATTGGAAGTTATCCTTTAAGCTGTCAAGAGAACTTCAACAACTTATAAGTTACTCACTAGGCTATCATCTTAAAATTAATTAAAACAAATTGTTGTGCTTTATATGAGAAGGATTTTTGACCCCCTTTCGACCTACTTGCTTTGGGGTATTTCAAATTTGAAAAGTTCTAAACCTCTAGACCTTTCCTCTGTACAGAAATTCATCCCTACATGTGGGCACATTCAAATATTCAACCATCGTAAAACATGAAACAAATGTTATTGCAAACCTAAACATTCGTAAATCATGAGGTGTGAGAGGGGGAGGATTCTTACACCTACTCATTAAGAGTGGGAGAGATCTTATCCATATAAGTAGGCATAAGATGAGAAGAGGAGGGATGTTCACCAACATATGTTGCCCTCTCAATACATTAAGAAATATTCTTTCAGAACAAGGAAAAAAAGGGAAACCCAACCCTAAAAATATAGAGAGAAGATTGAAGAGTAGTCTGGAAAAACAACATTGACAATCACACTCAAATGCACAGTGACTTTGAATAGCAACATATATACTAGTGACTAGCTACCATAACATCTATGTATTTGGGAAGGGTTTGGGAGGACCGCTCATAATTAGTATCTATGCTACAGGGCATAGGCAAGTGCAGATTGAGAGTCGGTTGGTCACCCCAAGTGTTCCTCTCTCATCAATTTGCAAGATCAGAGAGAGCTGCTACACCAGAGGCAGTATGGTAGTAGAAATACACTATTTTTGAGACAGATTTGGCTAGACCTATACCCATACAGAAGGCTGATAGAATAGTTTATCGATTAAGTTCTGAGCCTCTAATTCCATTTGCAGTTTGTAGCAATCCACATATCCATTGGAGCAAACTAAAAGGCACATTGAGGTAGGTGGACATGTACCAGTCAGGTTTTGACATGTAGGGTTTGGCCCAAGAACACAAGCTCCCCTGACCCATAAAAGTGTGAGGTGCAAAATTCTCACACACGCACTACAGACATGACACATTTGCTCCAACACTCAGTGGCTCCACTGCTGCTCTCAAGAATGAAGGTGCATTTGGTGGCAATGCCTCTAGACTGACCTGCAAGTACATGACAATTTTGTTTAGATCCATCAGCTTGAAACACAGATGCCTTACTATGTCACAGCACCTTGTTCAGAGGTGATGATACAGACTAAAGAACACACTGGTGCAGAGTTGATGCCAAGCAGATTTACTTCAGCAAACTGCCTAGTACCCAACAAACCATCTTTGAAGTTCATGTCTCTGATGATTTGATCTCATTTCACATCTTACACACTTGCCCATAAACTGACACAAAAAATAATGATCAAGAAAGTAGGAAGAGTGATTTATATCCTGAAGGAGGTCTAGAAAACTCCCCATAGCCTTCTTTGGTTTTAAGCCATATGTCTAAGAGCTTTGACTTGCCTTTCTTTTGTGCTCAGATCTCTTTGCTTGCTTCTTCTCATAAGATCCTGAATCCTACAAACATGAAAGAGAGGTTCAGCATTTCATCATGCATGACTGACTCTGAAAACCAGAGTGCAAAGTCAAGGCACATATCTGCTAATGGATGTGTGTCTGTATTCTTACCTGAACAGTTAGAAATGGAACTCTCTTTGCTCATTCTGAGTTGATGAGAGGGCCTCATTGTTACTGTCAAGGTTCATGGGCATGTGAGCAGCTGCATTATCCATCTCCAACACCTCTAGTTGCACTAATGCTGCATTGCACCCTGGGTTGATGGACTAATCAGCACCCACATGATCTTTTTGCAACACCTCTGACTGCACTGATAATACTTCCTGCAAGACTTTGCTTCAGTTCTCTCGATGCGCCTGCACAGAACAGACATGTAAAAGAACACATATTATCTTCTTCCAGATTCCTGTGTTGAAATCCTTGCAGATTTTCATCATCTGGCACTGCAGTGTAGGAGGATTGTGATTTGAAAGGAAGGATCCTGGTGTGTCTTCTCAATCTTGCATCATCCTAGGTTGCAACAGCACATGCCGAGACACATCTCAACACAAATAGGGAATCGGTAACAACAGAATGCACAAAACAAAATCTACAAAGGAAGTTGAAAGATTTTTCTTGATCAGAAGCGATGGATGGGGAGAACACTTGCCTGAGCGCAAGTCTAAGCCATCAAGTAAAGCTGCTGCCTCCATCTTCGGAGCAAATCTTGCAAGCCCTGGAAGAACTCCATCTACGGAAAGAGAACTCTCCCTTCATCATCATCATCTTCTTCATCTCCCTTTGTTGCCCTGTTGCTAGGATTGAGGAAGCGCTCCTGCAGATCTCTTTGCTTCGTCCGGATTCCAATTTTGTTTTCTCTCTTGCGCCACCTTCTTTCTGCCTGTTGTTCGCCTACCTCGGGGAAACGATTAAGGACGACCTGTTCGTCGAGATCGGACGTCTTCGCCGTACCCTAGCCCTGGTGGTTCTTCAGAAGAGAGAGCGTCCTTGCGCGTTACCTTACGAGCATTCTGTCGCGAAATGCTAGTTTGCAGGACCTTCCTTGCAGCGTACGCATCAAGTGCAACAGGAAGGATCCTTATCTGTTGCGAGAACTCGTTCTGGATTCGCTGTCGTGAACACCGATACGCGGCCTTGAGCGGTAGTCGGAGAAGACTTTGTTTTCTGTTCCGGGAGGTGTCAGAAACGCGGTTTGCGAAGCTGATGATGCGCTGACGAGAGAGAGAGAGAGAGAGAGAGTTTGGAAGCTAATGATGCGTTTGGAAGCGCTTCATCTTGGCTTCCAAATGCTTCTCCTCTGTAAGAAGTGAGTAGTGAGGAAGGAAGAAGGACTCTCGCGGTTGCGTCAAGACTCGGACTCCTCCTCATTGTTCTGCTGCGGTAGACACGGCTGACGGCAGCAGTCAAGCAGGATGTGGAGAGAAGATAGAACTGTAAGTACTTCCTTTCTCCTCCATCCCACTGTGAAGCTTTTCTCTCTGAGTTCGGGTTTTGTTCTGTTGCTCTTCGTGTGTTTTGTCGTTGTTCCGCAAGTCTTTTTTTGTCTGGAAGAAATGGTCATCGGAGGTGGTGGTGGTTATTGGCAGGAATATCTGCGGAACAATCGCGACTACTCTTGTTTGTTGGATGGAGATGAAGCAGCACAAGAGCAGTCCCGGAGAAAGAGCAATCTTAGCAGCACTGGTGGTAGAAGAGGAGAAGAGTCTTCCAAGTTTTCTAATGATGTCAAGCACGAGAGGCAGGAGTATCTGGATCGAAGGCAACGGCTTAAGGAACTAGAGCGCCAGAAGTTGAAAGGCAAGCTTGGGAGTCGACCGCACAATCATCATGATGGTGCTCAGGAGGAAACTGTGCATCACAGTGCACAAGATCGTGAGAAACGCCCACAACCACATTCCAAAAACCGCAGGTGAGGTCCTCTCCGATGGAAAGCTTAGCTGGTTTCTGCAAGGTTTCCTGGAAAGCTTACAGTTTTCTAGCTTGGAATTGGATCACACGATTGCATTTGGCGCCTCTTCTTGTTGTAGGGTATGTGAAACTGTTGTAAATTGATGAGGAAGTGCGAGGCCAGAGAGGAGGCTTTTGCAGGCTGATGAAGTTGGATGCCAATGGACTCAATTGGAAGAGGAGCTTTGTTTGACTGTCTCCATCATAATAGGGCTGAATTCTCTCTCTGTGGCATGCTGTGCAGCTTTGGTTCTTTCTTTGGACCCTCAGAGCCGATTGTTGCAAAGCGCATCATTGATGAAGCAGCTGCCAGGGAGGTGACTGTGATGGTTGCAGCACGAGCTGCAAAGCAAGCTCAGGTCTGCCCTAATTCCCATTCTCACAATGCTTCATTCCTGTGCATGTGTGTGTGCATGTGTGTGTGTACACACTACCCATGAACTTGGACCTTCTCCAAAATCCCATGTGTTGTGTGCCTCATTGCTGTCAGACATCTGTGCAGCTGTCTGGTTTGTTTGAAAAAAGAGTATGGACAATTAACTTATCAGAGATGATGTAGTTCTTGTCCACAATATTGTAAGCTTTCTATCTAGGAAGGCAGTGCATTGGGAGTCATACCCTATTGTGATAAGTACCCACCCATGACCTAAAGGAGTGTTGTGATGTACTACTACTCAGTTGTTGCTGGGAGCCAAGACCAGAAGCTTTTGTCTAATTCAGCTGAGGATGATGTGACAGGTGCATGTGTCTGTTAACTCCAGATGCCCTGCTGTGTAGGGTGATGAAAATGCATCTAAGAAGGCTTCTGCATCGTCATCTAGGCCGAGCTCCAAGTTATCCAGTGCAGGGGCTCATAAATCTGGAGATAGGCAGATCCCAAAGTCTGCAAAGCCTGTCAATGAGGTATGTCAAAGATTTCCCATCTGTCACAACAGGCCATTTTTCTTCAGGCTTATGTGCAAGAGCTGTTGTAACTGTGTACTGGTTCATCTATCCCTTTCTGCATGCTGGGAGTGCTGTCAGGCAGCAATAAGATAACATTTTCCTTACACATCTATGGGTTCAAGTCAGTGAATTTTCAGTCAAGCACAGAAATTTTGGCACGAACTCTCAAATGTCAGTAGGTTATTCTTGTTGGTTTGTCTACTACTTTCTATTTTTCTGCACTAGCAGCTCTATCACTAACTATAACAGTGATTGGGCACTAGCTAATAATGTGCACATTTATCCTTCAGGCTATGTTGAAAGTGAAGAGACTCAAAGAAGCTCGTGATTATTCATTTTTAATGTCAGATGCTCCTGATGAACTCCCAATGAAGAAGCCCTCAACACCCTTGAAGCCTGGTAGGTCCCCTGGCATGGTTACGTGCAACTGCAACTTGTGTTTAGCAGAAACTGTGCAGGTTGTGTTAGGTTACTTGCTCTTGCGGGTTGCTCTGTTGGAGATCTGTCTATTTTGCTATGGCAATCCTAGCATCAATAGCCCTGAGTTGGTAACCTGGGAACACTGAATTTCTGCCTTTTAAAAAGGAGGGCTAATGAAACAAAATTATCATGATCTGGCTAAAGAATTCTTCAGCTTATACCCTCATTTGAGAAAATAAGCTGAGGAATCCTTAGCTTGATCATGTTCTTGACTAACTTTGCTGCTTGTTCAAATACATTTTTGGCTTAGTTACTGTTAGTTTAAGCTATTATGGCTTGCTAGTATCTACATGATTCTTACTATACTGTGATAACAGTGGTGTTGACTTTTTTTGGTTGCTGCAGCAATGGAATCAAGGCGGGATCATCCAAAGCAGGCTACCTCTGATTATAGAACTTTAGATCGTGTTCAAAGGGATGCTCGTCCCTCCTCAAAAACCAGCAAGCATGTCAGCACTTCTGTATCAAAAGTAACATCATCATCATCAAGACCGTCTCAGCAAAGTCAAGCACGACAGTCACTTAACTTACAAAAGGAAAGGCCAAAGCTGGATCCAAGGTTGAAGTCTTCAGTATCCTCAAAACCCTCTGTACAAAAAAATACATCAGGCAAATCTCGTGACACTCCTGTCCAAGACAGATTTAAGAGACCAGAGCCATCTAGGATTCCCTCTAAACTTCCACCAAACAAGGTTACCTCTGGGTCTGCTCAACAAAAATCTGTTGAACGAAGATTTGTTGAATTCAGGAAAGAAGCAAATAGAAATAGCACTGGAGCTGCTAATGGGTCTGACAGGAACAGATTGAACAATCAACACACAGCCCCTGCTCCTGGGCGAACCCAAGGTGTTACGAAAAAGGGCACAAACACAACACCATCAAGCAAACCTCGTCCAAGCAGTGCAACTGATTTGAGGCAGCACCCTGAACATCCCAGACAGGTCTGTGTGGTTGTGGTCTCCCGGCATTGCATTTCTGTGATCAGATGAATGCAAGAAAGTCTGCTACAGTTCTGGCAGCTTTTTGACTTGTTCTTAATGTCCTGGTGTAATACAAATGGCAAATGAGACAGTATTTGTGATGGTAAAAGATCTCTGAGAATTTCAGTTTCTCTCACCCTTGATCACTGTGTTACAGATTGTGCAAGCAAAGCAAAGCAAGGTCCCTGTGAAAGCAACCCCAACCACCATGAATAAAATGAAAAGGCCAGATGCCCAGCGACGGTGGCAAGCTGAAGATGAGGAGGAATCCTCAGACTCCTTCATTTCTGATGAAGATGAAGCTGATACACGTGGTTATAGTGGTGTATCTAGCATGATACGGGAGATGTTCCGGTACAGCTACGAGATTCCAAAGTGTTCAGTCTGATGAAACCTCTTGCAAAAGATTGCTTGCTTGCCTTGGCATATATTACATATGTGGTTAGAGACTGTTGAAGTTGTCCTAAGGAAAATTTGGGAATGAATGAACAGGTACAATCCCAACAAGTATCGTGATATAGATGATGAAGATGACCGGAATATGGAGGTTGGATTCAACAAAATACAGGCAGAGGAACGCCGCAGGTCTTTTACCTAAACCTGCTCTCAGGGTTGTTGGCTCATTCCTCATCTTTGTCAGGTGCAACAAGACTTATAGTTCTGGCTGTTACATTGGTTATCTTGCTATGTTAAAGCTAAGGTGAGATATTCAACGATGTTTGGTGAGCTCTGAATTGAAGGTGTATGTTGCAGTGCCAAAATTGCTAGGGAAGAAGATGAACGGGAACAGGAACTAATTGAAGCTGAAGAAAGGGCAGAGCGAGCCAGGAAAGCAAAAAAGCGCAAGTTGGGATAAGTGCAATCATTTATCCTCAATCACTAGGGCAGTGGGTATCTGCTGTAAATGAGAAATCCATAGTTTTGACAAATCTAGATTCACATTATTCGTATTGTTTTTGTGATGGTTTGGACCCTTTAGATGGTTTCACATAAACAAGCTGGCCGAGGATATGAAGTATGGCCAATTCCACTGAATTTATTTATTTCATCTATTCTTTCCTCCAATAGTGAAACTTTCTTCATGAGGTTCAAACTTGGCTGATGCAGCAAAGCTGAGAAGGGGATTTTGTAGTTCCCAGGACGCTTTACATCTTCTAGAGAGCAAGGTTGGGGAGACATGTGACAAAACAAATTTCTTTGGCAGTTGCTCTGTACAAGGAAGTTTGGATACTGCTCTAGATCAGCGTGACACAGGTTATATATTTGGAATGGTGGATAGTGTTAGTTCATTTGATTAGAAACAGAAAGGCACACACAATAGGGTTCTCAATGTAGGTCCTTTAGGCTAAGACCATGACTTTGAGTCTTCCTGTTGCTTCCACTAAATGTGACAGAAACTCAGGATGCAGATGTCTATATAATTGTTTGTCTTGAGTTTTGAGCAGACTATCATGTTTCTATTCTACATTTGATGTTGGGTGGTGATGAAGCTGTAGATAAAGCCTGAGGCTGTGGGCTCTACTTGGAAGAAAGATCTGCAGGATTTTTATTTTTTATTTTACTTTTCTATGATCCCTGGTGGGTATCATGGGGAAAAAGGAGGGCAGGCATTTTGAAAAATGAAACTCAGATTTTGTTTTTCAAAACTGCCCCTTTGCAGACAAAAAGTTATGGTGAGGAACGAGCCTCCAACTACACTAATAAAATCCCACCTCTTTACACAAGAAGGGGAAGTACTAGCAATTAAGTCACTGCTGTTCAAGATTGTGGTGATGGTTTGATGGTTTGTGAGAGATTGGTGTTATGTTCTTTGTTCCTGTATAATTAGATATACAGATGAAGAGCATGACGATTTTCATCTAATAAATGTTTTGAAACAATCATCTATTGTTTTTAACCTTTGCTTTAGTTAACACTAGTGTAGCCTGTGTTGTTGGCCCAAGTGTGAACTGATTACCCGACTAATTTTTATTTAAAAACTGTTTTTTTTAATTCGACTGAATTTCCAATGACAGATTACTGAAAATTCAATATATTTTTTGACACAAATATACTTTAACATCATATCAGATTATATTAAAAAGTGTAATTTCTTTAGAATTTGACTTATTTGGGTTTGACCTACCATGCAAAAACATTGTGAAAATAAGTCAAATTTTAAAGTCATGGGTTCAAGTGTTAAAGTTTGGGATGTGAAAGGAAAAATTTAAAAATCAATATGATGAACATACATTGATTGGTTGAAAAAATCAAAATTTTAATTAATTTTCAATGATGAAAATCATTTTAAATTCAATACTAACTTTTGCTCCATTGGTCCAAATTTTACAAAATGACAAATGTGCAATCACCTCATTGAAGGTTTTCTTAGGATATTACAATGAGAAATCACAAAGTTGGGGAGGGTTAAGATGTGATGGTCACAAAACAAAAAGAACACCTATTTGAATATATACATGTTGTCCATGTAGAACAACATTTAGGATTGTGTTGTAACCAAAAAGGAAGGTAGGGATCAACTTTCTTGGATCTCTTGCTTGTTTGTCATAGACTTTTCTATCAAGCATTTCTTGATTCATAAGATGCATTCCATTGGTTTTGTTCATTGTTGTAAAGCATTGTAGCCTTTTGTTGGAACCAAGATGAATATCACAAATTGATCCTTTGATGATTTTACATTTTTACCACATACTAGAACCTTGCAAGTTATTACTTGTTTACTTCCTTGAAAAAAATGTACAGATCATCCTCTAAATATCTACCACATAAAAATCTTTCCTCACATCATGCTTCAAAATCAGCTCTTTAGCTTCTCACGAACCCTCTCTTGAATTGAAGCTTCCAACAAAATATACAAATACCTCCAATGTTTGGCACTCCAAACCAAAAACAAAGAAGAATTACATAATGCCAAAACTTTTGCCAACACACTCAACTTGTTTTTGCTTGTTTCTAACTCTCCATCCCCACCCCAGTTTTCAACACAACAATCCATATATCACCTTCATTCTCTACCATAGAGAAGCTTCCACACCAAAGCATCCTTGGCAAGCATGCATGTTGCTAGAACGTGAATTTCCAATTGCATAGAGAACATTAGAAGGTTCCACAAGTACCAACCAACAAATTTTTTTTGGAAGCAACCCTAAGCTAGCAAAAAATTGTCAACCTATTTTGGCATTGTAATGTTATAAATTAAGATAAGACATCCTTTCAATTTGGCTAGAACTTCATACTATTGACAAAATTTTCAAACTATTATACACTATTAGAAAAGATAAGTTTGTACCCTTGGAATGTCATTAACATTACGTATTGTATTTATTCCATCTTCATTAGGGAGGTCCTAATTTATGACTTTGGAATTGAAAACTATTTTATTGTTTTGAACATTTAGACTAACTAGATATCCTTCAATATGAATTTAACCTTCTATATGATGAGAGACTAATGCTTAACCAATCACTACATGTTATTGCAGTTTAGGGCTAGATCTTAATGAGACTTCATTATGATAACACAACTTTTAAGTGAAAATAAACCTACAATTGATGTAATTGACAAATTTGGCACAAAGGGAGAAGAAAAAGGGAGAGTAAAAGACACATACAAGAGGCATAAGTGGGTAATTAGTGAAAAGAACAAATAATGACATAATGTGTGTATTCTTTGAAAATGTGATAAAAGCTTAGGACAAAAATAGATGTTATGGAAAGGTGGTTTGGATGTTGTTTTCATCAGATGGAATGGGTTTTATGTTTTCACTTTACGTGCATGATCAATGGAGAATTATGAGGATATGGCGTTTCATGCATGAACCACATGCATTTTGGAATGAATGTGGAGATTAAAGTATAATTAATGGTCAACTAGGAGGAAGGGGGAAAAAAAAATCAAATAGTTGATCAATCATCTGATCATCCATAATCACTCTTCTATCATCACCTAATTACATGGATGTTGTACATGGATGGCACTCATTTATGAACATCTTTTTTCATTCATAATGGATGAAATTAATTATGCCCAAGAGAGGAAATGGTGAATTTGAAGAGATTAAGGACAAGGAAAATCAGACATATTAGTAATGAACTAGCAAAACTCATGTAAAAATTTCATAACAGTGGGTACTTCCAAGTGCACATATCATCCCATATTCTTAAGTGGTCAATCTGTTGGTCGAACAATTGTTGATGATGTTCAGACATCACAAACCCCTCCAAGTTAGCCCTTGCCATCCAAGGAGTGTCTAGAGGACCTTTAAAAATTGAAGACAAATGGAAATACAAGTTCCTCTCATAAGTCAAAAACTCATTCATGGACATTATTATTATTGCTCAAGAAACATATTTTTTGAAATCAATTAATGTCATTTTATACAGTAGGATAATTCAATATTTTGCAGCAACTGAAACATTTCAAGAGATGCCTTTAAATATTTTGAAAATACGAAGAGAATTCACTCATTCAAAAGACAAATTTGGATATGGAAACCATCCAAGGTCCATCAAAGAGGAACTTTTACCTTTTGGCAAAGAAGCCTCATTGTAACCTTGTGATATGCATTTCCATAAAAAAGCAGCTTTGTGGTAGACTGTGTTGTCCATAAGAACATTGTCCAAAACCGTATACAATAGTTATACTCAAGCACCAACTTGTCAAACTATTAAGATTGGTGCAAAACTACAAATCCTCAACCTACCTGCATACAGAGTATTAGCTATCCTTGAGTGAATTCATCTATAGTAATGGACTTTGGATTCAGCATGAACAGAGTACTGAAATCCTAGAATGCTAGAGCAGTACTGTCCATGATGCTTTATACACTCAATGCTTTGGAATTTGGAGACCACTTACCTGAGATTGATATAGAAAATATATATAGGTAAAAGGAAGGTCTTCACAAAATCCACCCTTTGTCCCATGTTTCAGGTCTTACTGATGAAGGGTTGGTGGCTGCTCCAAGCAGTATGCATGATTTTAAGTCACCCTTGCTTGCAGGTGCAGCTTTCCCAACAGGTTGAAGAAAATCTCCAGACAGATCTTGTAATCCTTCACACTTGCTGCATATGAATTCCAATAGAAAGAAGGTAGCTTAGGCAACCTTTTGGAAAGCTTAAAGTCAAGTTGCTTTTGCATGAAGCTAGTTTTCAGGTGGAATGAAAAGTCCTGACAAAGTACCCTCTGTTGAGAACAATCTGCAGTCACCAATGCAAGAAGGGCCTTTCACAAGTTCAAGAATGAAAGATCTCCCAACACCCCCTCCATAAACCGGAGAAGTGCCAGGCTAGATGCCCAAATGTCATCGTCCAAGACATGCTCTGCAGGTGAATGGCTAATCCCCCCAGTACATCGCACAAATAGCATACCCACCTGTATACATATCCAGATGAGTATGCAGTTGATGCATGCAGCAGACAAGCATGTCAATGTCCATAAGGGACGTTCTTCTAAGTAATTTGATATAACCATTCCGTGATTTCAACTATTTGAGAGTCATATCAGGATACTATTGAATGCTTTTGATGAAAACATCTTACTTGGGTGAGATGGGACATGGCCATTGCATCATGCCCTGCACCACTGACTAACATTGGTGCAGAGATTGTGTCATATTGACTTTCATCCACCATAGAAACAGATCGTCGAAAAGGGTGGAGCTCTTGCATAGCTGTGAGTGCTGCTGCTTGCAGCCGGTCAGATAGTCCTGGGCCACATGACATTGCTGCTGCCTCATGCTGCAACAATGTAACGTATGCATAAACATCAGATGCTCAATGCACAGCTGCAAAATTTACTGAACACAGTTCTGGCTAAGTGAAGAGGAAGAAATTCAACACCTCTAATTGTCTTTCATTCTACATGAAATATTCCAGACTGGTTTTGGTTCATATAATAAGACTATATGAACCCAATGGTCATCCCTAGTACCATAGCAGGAGATGGATAAACTTCTCTAGACTATCAGAGTGATATGAATTGTTGATAGAAAGAAACAGAAATACCTTGCGCTCAATAGTGCAACTCACACCACGCCCCTTGCAAATAGTTTGGATGGAGTGCTCTATGCTTACAACTGTATGCTCCCGAAGACTATCATCTTTGGTCCTCACATCAACTGTGAATATCACCTGCCATGGTTGAAAACAATGTTATGTGTTGGTACCAGTTTCAATTAAATTAAGGAGAAGACAGTAATGATGCAAGATATTCTGCATCCACAGAGAGTTCACATAGATCATTTGAAGAAAGACCCACAATCCAAAACATAATACAATTATTAAATGCCTAAGAAAAAAGTCAAGAATAACACCCAAGACAACATGAGGATGAAGTGTTTAAGAATGCACCTCTCCTGGAATGACATTGCTAGCCCCAGGCCATGAATGAATTTCTCCAACTGTACAAACAATGCTGCCTGCAGAATTTGCAGCTGTTGACATAGTGCTTGTGCCATGACTTCCACCAGAAGCTTTCTCAGAGTGTGTGCAAAGTTGCTCAATGGCCACAATGGACTGGGCAGCTGCTGGCATGGGATCCTTCCGCAGATTCATTGGGACTGTACCAGCATGTCCCTGTGAACCCCGTATTGTGACCTGCAGTATACAGTAAATATATAAATGCATGGTCCTTCCCTGCTCATTTTGACATCAGTAACATAGCAGTTGATGGACAAAATAAGTCTGCATCTGCAGTTTTCAGGTCAATGAATCGAACTGAGTGTGCAGAAGTGTGAGGTGCAGCATGTGCTAATTACCATCAAGCGAGTCTGGCCAGCTATAGCCTCAACAACTCCAAGTGGTAGACCTTGTGCCTCCAGAACTGGGCCCTGCTCTATGTGCACCTGTGAGGTTTCCACCAATCCATGAACACAGACTCTTGCAAACTAGGCAAAATTCCTGAACAACCTTACACAAGGTGCACAATATTGACAACAAAAGGGTCTCTGATCCTCCCAAAACCTTTGAAAGAACACTAGCAAACAAGTACAGGGACTGAAAATTGTAGACTCTCAGAGCTTTTCTGAGTATTTGCCTGACTGATGGCTCAGAATTATGTACATAACATTGATATTTTCATCACTATTGTGCATCCATACTCACCTCAACATACCCCCATACTGAAGCTGGGTCATACTTCAGCTTATCCACACTCTCCACAGTGCCCTCAAATGAAGCAGATTGCAAAGCTGCCCCAACTGTAATCCCCCTATAATAACAAAGAAAAATGCTTATGATCAATGTGATTTTCTTTGGTAGACATTGCCCTATGCATACAATTGACAAATGCAAAAGTAGAGCAAATAGAATCCTTGGAGACATTGCCCTAATACCTCTTATCAGCAACATCTAGCATGTGGGGTTGGAAGGTTCCTGCAACAGCTTGACTGCCAAGAAATGTGGTCTGGAAGCGGACACCCTCCTCATCACTAAATGCAATAATCTGTTTGTCATAGCAAGAAACATGTCAATCACATTCTAGCTGCCTCCCTTTGTGCACAATAACATTGCTTTAATATATAGAGGAGGAGGAGAAGAAGAAGAAGAAGGACACAAATTTTGCCAACTAGGCATGACTAAGTGTCTCTTCAATCTTAGGGCCCAATTGACAATTTCTCCCAGTGGAAATCCTAAAGAGTCAAAGCTATCATTGCGACATAATAATTTCAAGAGAGGAACAGACATGCACTAAAGGCACTAACAGCAATGGCAGTGCCACAAGCAAACCTCAATTGGATGTGGGAATAGATGTGATTTTCCCTCTCTGTTGAGAACCTTGACTGCAGCAATTGCAGTCAAAATACCCAGGGCTCCATCATAATACCCTGCATCTATTACTGTGTCCTGCATCACCAGCAAGAATCTATCAGCATCCAAGAATAGTGAAGACAAAGGTATGAGGCAAAAAAATACCACTACAAGTCAAAAAACTAAGGGAAAAAATCACTAGGTAGAATATGATTTTGCATGAGGGGAACCTAAAGCATGCTAACCAGATGGGAGCCAAGTAGAAGAGCAGGGGCAGAGACATTGGCACCCTCCAAACGTCCATGTACGTTCCCTATGTCATCTACCCATCTGTGAGGCCATTCATGACACCACACAGGTCAGGAGATCTGTGCTCCTCAGTCTGCAAATCAGCATCTTCAATAAGCAGGACAACTAAGGGTCTGCAGAGGAGCACCACAAAATATGAAACTATTAACTTACCCTTAAACACCATACATCATGATCTAACTCCACTAGGAACAGTCAACTTCAATCACACAGCCATGAGTCTCTACAAGACATGAAAACCAGCAAACCACCATCCAGCTACTAAAGGATTCTTTAGGCAATCAGAGGGTTGAAATACAGAAGAGTTCACAAGGGGTTGCAACTGTGTCTCCAAAATAGTGTAGAAGGTGCACATCCTGTTGCCATTATGGCTTTCTGCAGCAGATGCACATTGTAGTATCTACAAGAAGTAGATGGGAAATATCGGCATTTTTCAGCTGTGAAATTAGCATCTTGGATCCTTCCCCAAGGCACACTGGAATGAACAGAATGAGCAGAACTTACGTGAGAAGGCCTGCATCTTGCATCCATGCCTCAATCAGGTGACCTGCCTTGACTGCTGCTGGACTCAGGAATGTCCGCTGCAGAAAGTCGTTTGCATCGCTCACCTACACAAAATGTGATGTTCCATGAGCCTCACATGTTTTGAGAGAATGCCACCTTCACTGTTTCAAGTGTTTTTCTTTTTCTAGAAACAATGTTCAAGATGCCATGTTCTCAGCTGTTGATACGAGAGTCCTTCCCAGACATGCAATGATAGAAAAAGAGGCATCATTGTGATAAACACTGTTCAAAAAATAGGAGACATGATAGGGTTAAAAAAAGGGTAGTCACATTGCCTAGCTGTTTCAGCCTTGCCACAACTTCATCTCTCAGTAATGCCCGATACCGCATGTTGTAATCTGTCTCCTGCATTCCCCAACCTTCAAAACATCCAGTTCAACCATGGTGTAAGTGATGAGCTGACTGATATCTCTCACCAGGCCTCCTTCCCTTCCTCCCAATGCCCTAACTTGCATGTGAGGGAAGGGGATTGCAGGTCTGTACGTAAGGGGCCCCAACATCTATTTCTTTTTCTTCCCAAATGACCTACAAGGGTTCTCCTTATCTAGATGTGAAATCCATCTCTCTTTGTTGTCTACAAGGCTGTACGCTCCTGAGAAGGATTTATGGGTTGCAGAAGTCGGGGTTCACGATTGGACACTACAACGCCACCCGCCATCCTGGTATTGCTACAGTGGAAATTGGTCTGATTGCAAGCGGGCGTGATACTGATCGTACACGGATTGCAAGCAAGCACATGGACAGACTTGCACTCAGCACATCCAAGCCTACTATGTACTGAAATTGCTTCAGGCGAACCGCACAGCATACTATAACAATCTGGAGTCTCTTTGGCACATACCGGAGAACGACTGGCGTGACGATGCCTCGGTTAGGAGAGCCACTACGTGGCACGTGCGAAGTGTGAAAACGAGGGCGACGACGAGGGCGCCGAAGCACACAACTGGGGCCATGCAAACGTAATCAAGAGGCGGACAGTGGCATGCAAACAATTCGTCTCAAGCGGCGCGCAAACAGGTGCTGATATCGCTTTTCCCAAAACAAGAGTCGCGATTGTCTGGTGTCCAGCGCGTTGCTCAGAAACGGCACAAGTCTCAAATCGGTGATTATCTTGAGATTCTTTCAGCAGAACAAACTAGCTTGTAATGTGCGAAATAGTTGGACGAAGGCAAGCGCGTCAAGCGGTGGCGGTTCGCTTTTGCTTCAACTTCTTGAACCTGCAATCACCTCAACAATTTTTCAGAAGTCTCTCATTGCCTAGCGCTGCAGACAATAATAAGGATCAAAACAGGAGAAGTTGATAGAGATAAAAAAGGAAAATTCCATAGAGGAGTGTAAAAAAGTTTCCTGCCCTCAAAAACTCGAATTGAAAAAGGTCTTCTTCAGTTTCCACATCCCGCAGATTTTAAGCGGGAAAAGAGAAGAAGTAAAACCAGGAACATACAAAACTACTCTCCGAACAACCAAGAAGACTGAAAACGAAAACAAGGACAAGCAAGAGGAGAAAAAAAAGCAAGAAGGCTCCACCAGGAAACTTGCAAGCATTGATCAAGTTGCCAATAATTGACGATACTTACAGAGCACTTCCCCTTTTGCGAAAGAGACTTGTGAAACAAACAAGAAGTTGGCGATCGCAGATGAAACAAACCTTTTTTTTTCTGTCTCGGATCCGCGTCACACAGAAAGAGAAGATATTTTGACGAACAGCAACACGGACCGCAGCGATGGCGGAGAGGGACAGCGAGCGAGAGGCAGCGGCTACGTCTTCCCTCCCGTCCCTCTCCTGAAGAAGACCAACAAACACTGCGCCAAACAAGGTCCTCAAATCCAGATACCTAAATTGAGGTCCTTCGAATATGTCCGTCACCTGGATCTCGGGTATGTTGCCGCAGTGTACGACGCTTGATAATTGGCTGGACTTGTTTATCGTCCAATAATAAGATGCCACGTGCTGGAATCTTTAATCTGGAAGCGGTTTTCCTTAAACCTCCTTTCTGCTCGTTTCACGAGGTTTGTCCGTCTTGCCATTGGGCCCCCCTACTCGGGATCTCGACAGGCATCCCTCGCCACTCGATGCACCACGTCCGCAGTCCTCGTAAACACTTTTCGTGGGGCCCCCACATTCAAGACCTGGATTTGGACATTTCCAAATTAAGGACCGCTTAAATATCCTCCTTGGTCATTTGTAACCGGACGCGCCGGTTCAGGTTTACGGTTATTGGAACTGGAACCCCCCCCCCCCGGGCCCTGTCCCCGCCCGGGACGGGTTTCCTGTGGTTGGGAACCGGACCGGATATATACTCGGTAACTGGACCCGGGCTCTCTCTTGGCTTTGATCCAGAACCTACTTACGCAGATCCCTGGCGCTAGAAATGTCCTCCCAAATTGGGGATTTTATTTTATTTTCTATTTATTAGTTCTTAGGCAGAGGGGAAAGCCCTGCCAGTAGTGCGTTATTGTAATGCACTGCTTCGGGGGCTTTCCGCTCATAAAAATCGTATGGTGGGCATTACAAAAAAAAAATGTACAGCTTGTTGTAATACGGAGGAATGGCCACTGTGCATTTTGCAAAACAAAATGCCTCATTCTGCCTGTCGGTCAGGTTTTGTTATGTGTGAGCTAATAATGCTCTTGGAGCCAGGGAGTTTTGAAAGTAAAACACCCAAGGCATAGTCAGGGGGGCACTTACATCCAGAACTCCTTAGTTCCAAAAGCATTTATCAAGCATAAAAATTGACACCATTTTTTTGTTAAAACTTTCATGTGATACTCACCAGGTATCACAAGAAAAAACACAACATGGGACATTTCTGATGGATTATGTGCTCCATAAGCATACCTCCAAATACACAAAACAAAGATCTCTCACCTTCTTAAGCTAAAGGAGCAATCTGATGGATTATGTGCTCCATAAGCATACCTCCAAATACACAAAAAAAAGATCTCTCACCTTCTTAAGCTAAAGGAGCAAACAGGATGTTAAACACTTTCGTATGGAACTTGGTGATTGTCAATGTGACTAATAAGCATCTTGATCTTGGAATCTAGTGACCTTGGTAAATTAATTCATTGGGAACTTGGCTCTGTTATGGTTGGTTTCAGCAAGTATCCTTTTTAACCATGATGTCTATATACAGACAAAAGGTTTTAGTATTGGTGTACTACCTTGTGTAATATAAAGCAATAAAGAAGGTGTTGAATAGGCTTGTGTGTGCAGAAAAAATGTTATGGCCAACGAAATTCCTAGATTTGGTCACCTGAATTTGTTTTCTTAGTTATAACCAAACTAACAGTTCATCGTGTAATAGCTATTTATACACAAGGTTCTAGACTCTAGCATATTACTTGTGCACCTTGTTTCAAAACAATGAGCAGTAGTGATAGTAGTAGTAGTGTCTTTTATGGGTGGTATTGAATCGTAGTAGTCATAAATGAACCTAACGAAAGGCTTTCCAGGAACCGGGGATCCCCTGCTATGTATGGGCAGCGAGCACTTTGCATCAGTTTCCAGGCCTGTCGCCCATGTGCACAAGTCTACAACCACAACTTTTTGTGTACTGATTCACATATATAAATGTCTGTATATTGTAATTGTCTTTCCCATGCTCAGGTATGCTGTTATGCACTGGATGATAATTGTCTTTCCCATGCTCGGGGATGCTCTTATGCACTGGAGAAATCCTTTTGAAATTTTGTCGGAACCTACCTACCAAAGGCTCACACACCACTTGCATGACCTTTGGCATAGCCCCTCAGAGGGGAATGGTTCATGCATCCATGTTTCATACATCACCAAAAGAAGTTGTAACCCAAAAAGAAGTGGAAGACAAAAGAACAAACCTAACAACATACAATGGGCCTAAGCAGAATTGGATTTTCTGGCACCCTACAGCAAACAACATCTCTTGACCTTTTCTCTGGCTCCATAGAAAACTCCTGCAATTCACTGCTTTCAACAAAATCAGCAGATGAGAAACCTCTTTCTATACATGAGCTCCACTTTTCGATGTGATAGTTCCAATGGTATTTCATGGGTTGTAATGCGCCCACTTTTGCACATACAATGGAGCAAGTGGATACCCAAATCATTGATGGTATGATCACACTAGCCATGTGAAAGATGTGGAACTGTAAGATGTGGTATATTGAGACGAATATGAAAAGTTGTAAAAAAATTGGACGAAAGATAACCAAAATGAAGGGGTGCTAGGATGAGCTAATAACCAAGCCCCTATTGTTGGACCAACACAAAAGTGAAGATGTGTTCGCACAACATCTGAAGGAACATTTGCTAGGAATGAAGTAAATTTTTGCTCGTGTAATTGGTCCATCAAAAAATACTTTACATTTGAAGATAAGATTGCACTACTAAACGTTCAAAAAAGCAAGACATGATTGGATGACCTTCGGTTACATTGCACGAATATCCCATAGTGCGACCTAAAAAGGATAAGTACTAATATCTACATGTGCCACCACATCAAAAAAAGTGGGATGATCATCATATTAGAAATGAAAAACTAATGTAGGAATGACCTAAAAGGAAAGGCATGGCTACAAGAGTTTGCTTGATTCATTATGTGTACTTCAGTTGTTTAAATCAGGTTTGGCACTTGGTTGTTGAATAATTATTTTATTTTTCAATTTTCACTTCAGCAGTAGGAACAATAAATAATTCATGATATTTCAAATATATATATATGGAGATTCTTTTGGCAGGTTTCTAAACTCTGAATTTTTAATATATAATGAGACCTTAATATAACAATTTTTATTGCATCTTTAACATAATGTTTCATCAAATTATAGGATATAAAAATGTTGTCAATTATTGGATACTTGATGTCCAATGGTGGACTTGCCTAAAGGAAGAAGCTGCTGGTTTCCACCAATTTTGTATTTTTCTTTCCCTTTTGATTTTTTTAGATTTTGACATTTCAAAGAAATAATTTTTTAAAAATTTGGCATTTCAGAAAATTACTGCCCAACCCAAAAAGATACTATGGTATCTTGCATACCAAGTGGTTTGGTTTGATTGTTCACATATCAAAACTTCCAACACAAAACTCATAAGCTCTGAGCATAGGAACATCATGTGATCTCAGCGACTTTTTTTTCTTCCCAGAAAGATCTCATGGATTTCACAAGTATACAACAAACGAGCACAGAGATTTAAGAGGGTATAGTTCACTCAATTGTTGTCAAGAGGAGCCTTGTTGAGCACTCATAAAAAGGATTAATTTTTGCACTTGTCTTTGCTCCTCACACGTCAAATTTGTGTTTAAAAACTAACAACTATTGAAAGACATGATTGGACATAGTTGAACTTGTCAAAACTTATGTTTCAACACATAAACTTTTGCTCTAAAGACATATGAAAAAAAAAACCCCCAATGACGCTTCCATTTCTTGCAATAATAGGTAGCTTTAAATGTTCCTTGAAACTCATATGACTTACACGAGGGCAAGCCAAAGAGGAAGCTTTAGGTTGTTCTAAAGTTCTGCACAAAGGCTTGAAAAAACACCCAAAAAAAGTGATGATGAACTTCAAGCTAGACATACTTGAAAATGCAATGAATGTGCATGTTTTCCTTTGGAAAATGAAGTTAGGTGATGGAGGAGGTAGAATGTAGCTTGGAAGTGCATATAAACAAACTTACAAAAATGCAATATGTATATGAATGAAGGTATTGCAAAATAGGTTAGTAATTGTGAGCAAGTAAATAAATAAGCAGTCATAGTAAGATAAGTAAATCCTCATGACCAAGCAGATAGGTATGTAGTCATGGGCAACAATCTTTTCCTCCAAGATTACTCAAAAACTTTAAACTTGACTAGCCACTCATTTGCTAACTAAGTTGGGGTTTATCCAACAAAACCCAAAACAAATTGAAAATTGAATGGTGTAAATGGTCATGGGTCTTGTGGGCCTTAGGCATCTCTTGCAATAGAACAATTACAATAGACAACCCAAAATTACCTTGGAAAAGGAAGTAAAAGAATATTAAGAAAAAATTAACATCCAACTTTTTATTTCAATGTGCATTAATAAAATTGCATCCCTAGTTCATTAGGAGTTTCATTAATCATTTAGATGATATCATCAATAATTCATTAGATTAAAAATCTAATGAATTCACCACATTTCTTGGTGATTGG
>Ga0116231_10005126_pt1 | contig 25982 bp, 6 predicted proteins | sample S1TSphgellanicum_2_FD_89695 | JGI IMG/M metagenome (GOLD analysis project Ga0116231, IMG submission 89695) | Host-associated microbial communities from peat moss isolated from Minnesota, USA - S1T2_Fd - Sphagnum magellanicum MG | ecosystem: Host-associated > Plants > Peat moss > Unclassified... | reverse complement strand
TTGATGGTGTTTTGTTTTGATGGTTTTGTGAGAGCAACACATCCATAAAGGCCAGTTGAAGGTAGGAGTGCAGGAGGTTTGGTGACGCCCCCCCCCCCCCCCCCCCCCCCCCCCCCCCCACTAAAGATGTCCGCTCCCATATCCCGCTAAAACTATGGATTTCATCCATGGAATATTAGTAGAAGCCCTATACTTAGTGGTGTGGGTGGAGATGCTTGTATCAGCAGAAACATGATCTAGGTATCTCCCAGGTGAATCTAAGATATTTACATGGTGATTATTGACTGATTTAACAAGCAAATCCTACTATAGTTGGGTTCATTGTGCCAAGTAAAATATTATATGGCATCTAGTGGTGAATTTAAATCACGACCACTTGCTCTAACCAAACAACCTTTTTGCAAGATTTAGGGAACTTGTGGTGTGGTGTGAGAGTGTAAGGGTATTTCCAAAGGCATTCCCCAAGTTCTCAACGAGTTTCCTAATTGAACTATAGTTTATTAGCAACTGGCAATAAAAAGTAAACCCCTTGAGAATTAAAACTTCTTATGTAGCAACCATGACCATGGCCTCTAATACTAGTTTTCCTAGATTGGGTTTTCTTAGCCTACATGTGATGCACTAATCCTAGTTTTGGGGTGTTTCCTACAATCTTATTAGGATCGAATACCATAACAAAACACAGCTTTTGAAAGAGTTTGAGCTTTGGATGCGGACTACCTTAGTCATTTATACTTCAAAATAGTCAACATTTTAAAAAGACATTTGTATAGTTAATCAGAAAAACCCCTAGGGGTGTTGAGACTTGGACAAGTGGAGAGTTTAGGTATTCAAAAGTGGGAATTTATTAGCTCATAATCTTGTAGGATAAGTACATAGTAGGGGAGACTTGTTGAAAAATGAGACTTTAATAATAATCTTGTTACAATTAAAGGTCAATATCTTCCCAAGTTCCCATACTTGCCCTCAAAGTAGGTGTGTGGGGGATAAAATTTGGGTCATGACTCCTAATAGTGTAGGTAGGTAAATACTTTAGTTGCCATGTGTATTTCAAATTTTCCTCCACTATTTAATTTTTCTTGTGTTTTCCCATGAACATGATTGGGTTCCCAAGAGGATTTCCCATGTTTCTAGTGATGATCCCCAAGTTCTCATAATAGCCTCACATGACCTGAAATTGAGAGAAGTCATTGACCCATATCTATTAATTCAGGGCATGACTCACATCATGTAGGTTAATAAGCAAATACTTTAGATGTCATGTATGTTTCAAGTTTTCCTTTAATTTCCTTGTGTTCTCCCATGAACATGATTAGGTTCCCAAGAGGATTTCCCATGTTTCTAGTGATGATTCCCAAGTTCTCATAATAGGCCATGTGAGGCTGTAATGAGAACTTGGGGATCATAAGTAGAAACATGGGAAATCCTCTTGGGAACCCAATCATGTTCATGGGAAAACACAAGGAAATTAAATGGTGGGGGAAATTTTGAAACACAAGTGGTAAAAAAGTATGTCCTGCACTATGACCCAATTGTTTGTTTGTTCCCCCTCCTCCCCCCCTACACACCCATCTTTGAGGGCAAGTATGGGAACTTGGGAATTTCACTACCTTTACTTAATCCATTGATTCTTGTGTAATAAGATTATTATTAAAGTCTGTCTTTTACAAACTCTCACGACATTTTCTGCTTGTATTTATTGCATTGATCTTGATATTCCCCAACATTGACCAAAACCATGGGAACCATGCCCCTGGGTCCCCACCAAATTTTGAAAACCAGATGTTGAGTTTGGAGCTTCAGCTCAAACTTCTGGTTCTTCTTTTACTGCTTCCCCCATCTCAAGGACCTAATGAATTTTAGGTCAAATAATTGCATTCAAGTTTTACCCAGTATCTATGATCATCAAGCAAAAGGATCGAGTCTTGGTGCTTATTCAATACTAAGTTAAGTAGTGTAGTTTGGCTTGTATCAGCAAACTCCAAAGTATACATACAGTAGAAAAGGTGCTGGTTCATCCTGGCAAAGTATATGACCAAGTTCTTAAGGGAAAATTCACCGATTATTTCACCCAATCCAACTTAACACATAATTTGTGTTATAGAGACAGAATTTTGTGATTTCACACAAAATTTTACATGTAGGAACTTGCGAACCCTAGAATGGGGGCAGTCTCAAAATAATGGGCCTATGATGAGGTGGTAATTTAGCCTAGCCTCACACATTGAGAATGTCCCTCACATGTTGACTTTACTCAGGAATGTTATTGTGAACTTCTTAAACCTATGTAGATCATAAGGCAAAGGAATGAATGGGAGAGTTCTTACATATATGAGATCCCATAAACCCTTAACATGTATGATCCCTACTCTTCTCTAGTAGTTTATTCATGAATATGAATATAAGGTGTCCTCCAAATACACAAGGAAATATCTTCAAGTGAAAAACATTGTGATTAGTTAATATGTCCTAGTTAGATGTTGGTTTAGCCAAGACCCTTTTTTTCACAAACTAGTGGTCATAAAGGCACTTAGTACCTTTTCAACTTCGGCACTCAAGTGTTGAATAATTATTTTATTTTTCAAAATTCACATATGCAAATAAAAGAATAATTTATGGAATTTCAGTAATAGATATATGCAACTTCTTTGGTAGGTTCTTTGGACTCTAAACCTCTAATAGAATTAGACCTTTTACAACATTTTTTATTATTTTTCGCAAAAATAGGAAGATATAATGTTCCATCAAATTATAGCATAGATAAATCTTATCAATGAGTGGATATTTGCTCTACAATGGTGGACTAACTTGAAGCAAGAAGCTCTTGGATTTTCATCAGTTTTTGTATTTTTCTCTCATTTGTTATGTGTGTGTGACCTTGGCTTTTTTTTTTTTGGTTTAGTTCTCTCAATGTTGTCAATTTCAACTCAAGGTTACTTGTATCTCTACTTAAAAATGGATTTAGTTGTCTCCACTATGCATTTTCAACTCTTGTTTTTTTCTTTGACCTTCATAGTTTTCTTCTCAAACATAAATTTCTATAGCCTTTTTTTGTGCCTCCCCTTTTTTACCCTCTTCTTAAACTTTGTCCACATCTACCTCATGCAATACATCACATTAATAATCACCAAACCCTAATTAAATTCTATTTCTATAACCTTTTTTTACCCTCTTCTTAAACTTTGCCCACATCTTCCTAATGCAATACATCACATTATAATCACCAAACCCTAATCACTACAAAGAAAAGGAAAGCCAAGTAATTTGTAACTATAAATAACTTAGATGCCACATAAAACTAGTCCAATTCTAAAGACATTGACATCCAAGGTAGTGATTTTTTAAAGTTTTAGCATTTCAAATAATTAATTTCAAAAAAAAATTTCAAAATGGATGAATTATTATTGAATCTAAAAAGTTATCATAATATTTTGTTTCAGTTAATTTTGAGAATCATGATTTTTTTTTTAAATATTTTGAAAACAATATAAAATAAATTTTTTTTTTTGAGAACCATAATTATAACCCTATGAACCATTATAATAAACATTGAGAGTTTCTTCATGTTTTTTATAATTGCCCAAAATTGGTGATCACCACCCAACAAGCAATTCATTCCAATCAATATGCCAATATTGATATCTTTTAAAGTTGAAACGTGCTAGAAAATTGAAACAATATATACATAAGGAATTTTAAAGTAAACAAATTAGCATAAAATAATGGTTATCTGAACCATAAGGACAAAAAGATAGTCCATGGATGCTTCCACACATCTTTTCTTACATGATTAGACCCACATTCCACAAGATAGCAAACAACTTCACTAAATGAAGATTTATTTCAACTTGGTTGTTGAATTAGGTTATGAATTTAAGAGTGTTGGTAAAACACAATATTGACAACACCTTTAAAATAAAGTCTACATGTTGTCACAACTTGGTGACACACTACTTTCAAAAAAAATTATTTTGTCACAATTTGGTGACTTCTCTTGATTTGGTTTTCATATTACCCTTCCAAAAATAATGATTTTTTCCAACAAACATGAAACAAATGACAAAATGTTCCCCTTTCAATATTTTTCTTGTCACCACAATCCAACAATTTTCCCCCAAAAAATCATTATTTGTGGGAAGGAATGATTATTATGTGATTTATGCCAATATTGTGTTATCTTATTTCTAGCACTTTGATAATCCAGGGTTAATGCAAATATTTCATATGTAAGATTAAGTATCAATTTCATGTTTGAATTTTATATTGCAAATTGTGGATGAGGATTTGGGTGAAGTTATTGTCAAATAAATTCATGCATTGGGCCTACAACTTGTTGCATGCACTCAAAAAGTGCATTAATGGAGGTGGTGGAGGTTTCAAGTGGATAGGATGGGGTTAACTAAATTCATTCACAATGAGGGTATCACTTTCATGAATAAAAACTTATTTATCACATGGGACAAATTTTAATGAAAAATGAATAGTCGAAATGAATATAATTCTTATGGTGGTGATGATTTTTCATATGCATACATTGTTGTGCATCTTGAATACTTTGGTCCAAAACCATGAATGTAGGAAATGCTTAAATAAGCTTTTACATGGACAACTTTGATATGTTCTTTTACATGAATGGTTTTGCACATGTGACGAAAAGTTGGGGTTACAACTTCCAAACTCAATGAATGCAAACAAAAAACTATAACCATAAAAGAAAAGGGGAAGAATTCTATTATCTACATATGCAAAGTCTAAACAAAAACAACACATGATCACATATTAAAGATTCAAGAATAACCATGAAGTTATCAAAGTTGCATAAACCATTGGGTCATTCTCCAAACAATTAATTAACTTAAACAATGTACCAAATCTATCATATGGGCCGTAAGGAATCATCACATTACAATTTTTCTTTCAAGAGCCCATTGGTCATCTTTGTGACAATTCACAAGTCACATAACATACCTTGCCATGAAATGAATTGTTGCAACAATTGATAGGATATTCCCTCCCACAACAAAATTTGCCCAAGAAGTTGAATAAAGAAAAAAAACACAATTTGAAAAAATCATCAATAAAATGTGTCCTATCATACCCAAATCCATCTATAGAATCCACATTTCCTTTTTGGAGGTCCTACAAATGCAAGTACTCTCTCCCAAAAGCCATGAGCATGAAACCCAAATATGTCCTTCAAAATTTCCCAATTATTTCACACCTAACATATATTTGTCACATTGTTTGCTTTTGAAACCCCTATAGTGCTTCATCATTTTCCTTAATTGACCCCTAAAATTTGCTTCTAAACCTACATCCCTTCCCTTGAAGCTTATGGCATAACAAAAATGCATAGTATCAAAAAGAAAGGTGGTTCATGGTAGTAGGGCATTATTCCCAACCAACGTAAAGCTTAAACTATATAATACAATCTTTGCCATACTTTGATGTTAAACAAACTACCTATATAAAAAACAACAATGAGAAAAGAATTTAACCTTATGTTTTGCCACATCCATCAATAACATCTCAATTTATAGAGCAAACCCCATAGCTCCATAACTTGCATTGTCCAAACCATAATGCATCATACACCCAAATATCTCCAACATAAAGAACAAGAAAACACTACCCAATGTCAAGCATCATTGAAATCTGAAATCACCATAACAATGTCATCATTCTTTTAACTTGCAAAAAAACAAAACTTTCCTCCCATCACCATCAACTGTCAAAAGTTTTGTTGCCTTTTGTTTTTGACGATTGATGATACTAATTCATCTAATTAGGATTTCATCAACCCTAATTGTAAATCACACAACCATTTGTAACCAATAAATAAATAAAATTTCACTTTGGCCTAAAAGAAACAAATTTTGTAGATTTCAAAATCTTCACATGGCTTATAATTTAAACAAATTATGCAACTAATAAACATTTTAAAACATATATGTAAATATTATTTATACATTAAAAATATTTGAAATCAATTGCATTGCTTAATGCATTGCTTTCTATCCATTTTAAAGAAAATTGCAGTTAAAACAATTTGTAACTATTTTGAAGGACTTAAATGGACATTTATAAAGTATCCAATCTATTATTAAATGTTGATTTTTTAAAACATTAAATAAATCTAATTTTAGGCATATAACATTCCACCATAGTTGTAATGTGATGAATGTTACAAGAACGTGTTAAGTGATCTTTTTGTGAAACCAATAATAGGACTTTGGATTAAAAATGACTATGTTTACAATTGGATTTTTTATTGTATCAAACAAAATGATTCATCATCACCAAAGTTGTGTTGGATGAATTCTTTAAGACACGTAGTTGTGTGAAAACATGACGTGGTAGTCCATTGTATTGAATTATTACAAACATTCACAAATGTGAATGTCAACATGGATTTACATTTGGCAAAGGGAATGTGATTTAGGGTTGTCATGGCAAGGGTTTTATTGTTAAAGGTATAAAAATATAAATAGATAAATATTGCCATGTCATCAACCATGTAGATGTACTCATAAATGCCATGTGATTTGTTTCATTCAACCATGTAATCACATAAGTCACAAATATGGAATGTCACAAAAGGGAATTGAAACCTCACCATCATTATCACAAACCAAGTCCTTAACCATCCAATCATAACTTTAACATGTGATATGTTATGTCATCACATGAATATGAGCATGTATACTTCAAATCTTGTGCATTATCACGTAATTATATAATTTATGTAATTTCACATTTTTATTATTTCACAATTACGATTTTTAAAATAATGCATTTTATATTACTTCATATTAAATTTGACATTGACATAAATAATGATGAATTAATGAAACCACATGAAAACATAAAGAAAAAATTGATCATCATTGGTAATGTGCAACAACATGGAAGCCAAATCACAAATATATAGGGCACATATACAAATTTTTATAATCATGGATTTATATTTCTCATGTAATGTCATTTCTTAGTTGTTTTTTAATCATTTTAGAAATTAAAAATTGAATGTGAATACACATGAAATCAACTTAATAAATATGTCATGTTTAACATCCACATGGTAGTCTAAATTTTGTTGATGAATATGAATCATCAAATGTTAAATAAAATTGGGATATAATAAATATATTATTTCATTAGTCATTACATCAACAACAATACAACTAGTAATGTTGCCATGTACTAAGTTAATATGTAATTAAAAGGATGGTTCTTACTTGTTGTGGACTACCATGTAGTTGGTCATCAAATGGTCATAAAAAAACATGTGAATTCTTCTAGTCAATTCAATTGTGAATAAATTCATCTTTAGAAACTCATTTATGAGTTTATCTGAGAGTTCTTACATTGAGATCAAGATGGCTTTCCTATTTCAAAGTCCAGACTTTTTGAATGTGTAAACTTTGGTTCCAACAATTGGGTTTTTAGTGCACCATTTGCATATGAATAGACTAGAGCACATTTCTAGCCAAGGCTTCCAATAAAGGTAAAATGGGTGTAGAAAGGGGTTAAGATCTTAAGGTTTAAATCTTGACTTAGTTGCTTTCATTTGAGTAATAATAAATCAAATCAAATTCTTATTATGTTGATATTTTTGGATCTTGTAAAATGTTTGCTTACCTTGACTAATTCAAGTAGAGTCATGAGTTTTGCTTACATGATTCCTTGGGATTGTAGGAATTCATTGAATATCCATGTTCATGGTATGTGTTAGATGAAATCCATATCACTTACCCTTGATATGTGAATTATTTATGCAAATCTTCATCATCATGGTTCAATAAAATATAAGCGGAATTTTTTTAATAAAATAAAAAATATATATATATGGTAATTAATATTTGCAAAGTATAATCATTTCAAGTTTTGATTTACTCAAGAATATATGAATTCCCTACAATGTCTTTGAATAAAAATCCATACTACTCCCATGTTTGAGTGTTTGATTTAGTAATTATCACTCCACCATGGTTTTGATATATGAATTAAATGTAATTTTTTTCTCTTGATGGTTGGAGATACTATAGATTCCTTGTGATTTAGTGTTCAATTTTAATGTGTTATATTTTCTAGTTGAGTGTAAGGACCACATCTATACCAAGTTATGTGTAGAACTCATTCTTTCTATAATAAAGAAATTGCAAACTTTCACTTCAAATAAAGTGCCTCATGATCTTGCTGAGTTTGGTCTTGCAAAGTTGATGTGTTGTGATTTGCCAAGCTGGGTTGTTGTAGTGACAGTAGATTGTTGTAAATTGAAATCCAATGCATTCTCCAACATGTAAATACTTTTACACATGGACATGTATTGGTAAGCATGACTAAGCTAAAATTGTATAATGGTCCACACTAATATGACAAATCATATGAGTATTTGTAAAAAAAAAACATTATTTCAATTACTTCCTTTCTAGCCATTAAAGGAATAGCTAGCCCCTATGAAAATTAGGAACAAGTATGAGTTAATGTGTCACCTTGCAACATGATTCATTATGGTATACATTTTGTGTCACCAAATAAGTTGGTGGTTAAAAATGATCAATGAAATGTTTTAGGAATCCAAGGGCTTACATGATTATTAATGACCGAGGTTGATCATTGAATTAAATATATTATTGAAATGTATATCTTAGTTAATAGATTAACATCTTGGTAAATTGATCACTTTTTAGTGCAATTATTCTTTTTGAATTTGTTGAATAGTAGTCATGAGATTAGGATAAAGAATTTGCACGAAATTTTTAAGATGTGATATTTAAATTCATATCTTGTGATGTGTTTGGTTCAAGTATTAAAGTAAAGAGTTTATAAATGGTTTTGGGTAAAAAGCTTTTGGTAATTGTTTGACATAACAACATCCTTTTTAATATAGTGCGCGATTTACCAACACCACATAACTGGCTATTGAGCACAACTTGTAGGTCTTTGCATGCAACTGCAACTCTAATGAACCTTGCAAGAATGGGATTATGTGACCAAGCACCTATCAGTGTACCATCCATTGAAAACCTGTTATGACCCAGTTGTGGATGAACCACAACTTGATTTACCAAGGTTTCACGTTAGTCACCTAACCTGTAATCTCTCTCTCTCCTACTTCCCCCTCACATTACTTAGGTAACTATCTAAGTAAGTGGGTGATAAGTATCATAAGTAAGTAGGTAGGGAAGGTAAGTGGTTATTATGTGTGCGGTTGGGGGAATTAAGACCATCCCCACCGGGGGCTCAGTATGTGACCCTACAAAAATATGTCACATCCAAGTTTAGTTGTTTACTTTTTCTCCAACCCCACCCACAGAACTGAAATGGGGACTGCAAATAGGTGGGAACTACTAATAGCAAACCATCTGGACCAATCATTATGATTGGCCAATCAAAAACAAGGAGCAGCAGTCAGATCATATTTATTACACTCTTCTCTAGCAGGTGCATATGCGCTTTTTACCAGCCTCAGCAAACTGAGCGAAGATGTAGCAGAAAAACCATTTTCCTGAGCCAAGCCGGCGTATGTTGACTGTTTTTCATCCAATTGTAATGTGCAGGGTCACATACTGAGTAACGGTGGGGATGAGCTAAGTAAGTCACTCAGGAGGTAATATGTAGTAAAATGCATGTGGATGGCTAGTATGTAGCTAACCACCATAGTGAACCATATGGGACAAGAATGAAAAAGTGTTTATTTTGGTTGTATTCCTGTCCAGATGCCATCCATCCTTGGTGTTATGCTAGTGGGTCCAGGTCACTCACGAGCTATCATGTATTAAAATGCATGTGGATGGTTAGTACGTAGCTAACAAATAAAAGTGTTTCTTTTCGTTGCATTCCTGTCGAGATACTATCGATCCGGCACCAGGTGCTACCTGGTGCCGGTTCACTCTGGCCACAAGAGTGCGCGGTGTTACCTTTTGGCTCAAGACATGGTAGGACTGTAGAGTATAAACTTTTTATTAAAAAAACACACACAAAACTTTAGTGAATTTGTTGGAGGGAGGGTTCTTCACACTCGGAAGATTAAAAAAACACAAAACTCAGGGACAAAAACACCCCCCCCACACCCCCCCCCCACCACCTTTCCACTTTCAACTTTCATGTACTTTTTATTCACAGTCCACAGATTACCTTTTTCCATATAATAAAATCGCATCTTCTCTATAAAGTCCCATGCCGGGCCTGCCGGCTAACTTTTGATTTAACTACAATTACTCGAAGATTCCGGGTCTTGGAAATTATTGGCTACAAGGGAAAAAACTTTGAGCACTACTACAAAAGTAGTTGTTGTTATAAATAGGATCACGGCACCGAAATATAGGACATCCATGATGTCCAACTTTTTCCGAGGCATCGGTCGAATAGAATAGGGTGGGTTCATGATCACAACAATGTCAAGAAACAACAGCGTCCGTCCGTAGTATTTGTTTGTGTGTGTGTTTTTTTTTTATGGGGGTACTAAAGGACTCTAATTCTAGAGTAGGCAGACAAGCCTACAATCGACAGAAAAAAAGAGCCTAGAAACAAACACAGAATTTGATCTTTGGGTCATTGCTTGAACAACAAGTATTTACATTAGATTCTCCGGATTTATAGAATGGGGGGGGGTGGGGCGGGTGCGGGGGAGATTGTTTCAAAGATGAGCTTTCTGCCAAGATCTTTATCCCCACTATTTATTTTGTCACTATAAGATGCTGCTCCAGTATGGAAGGTTGATAATAAAGATTTGAAGAATTTGTAAGAATTTGTACTCGGGTTGTTCTTGGGAGCTCTCAACAATCCATACGAATCGAGGTGGGAACCTGGGAAGCCGCTTGATACCAGTGAAATAATAATAATAATAATTATAATAATAATTATTATTATTATATACACGAGTTTGCTGAGTGCAAGTTGATTGTTCACTTGAGTTACAACTTAAATAAATAAATAAAGGAAAAGCACCCGGCAAGGGAACAAGAGAAGAAAAAAAGAAAGGACCAAAGTCCAAAATGAAGAAGATTAGACACATTCATGCTCACCCTTTTCATACTTTCTGAAAACTGCCCGATCCTGGACTTGGTATGCTGCTGTGGCCCAAATGTCCAGTTCAAGCATCTCCACCCCACAAACACCCCCCCCGCCCCCCCGCCCCTATTTGGGCCTCTATAAGTGTTTACCACTAGTGTTTTCTTTTAAAATTTTATTTGTTGGCCTTGCCTACCATAGCAAGGATATTGTGTTTAGATTCATTATAGAGTATAGTAGCTTAAGGGATTTTGGCCCCCCTAGGTAATAATAATAATAGGTCTATTTTTATTGGAGGATTTTTGAAAGACTATATATATTTTGGCTTGTGTTGAAACTTGAGATTAGTTATAGAGTTATAATATCTTGAAGGGTTTTGGTTTCTTGTAGAGCACTTTTTGAAAATTATATTTTTGCATGGTGAAATATTTGAGTTTCCATTATAATTCTTCTTTTGCCTTAAGATATGTTTTTAATTGTAAATGGCAAGGCCACAGTGTGACGCATCCCTTGTTTTATATAAGTAGTTGATTACAGATACAAGTGTTGAAGTTTTGAAGAGGGATTGGATGCAGTATGCACAAATGGAGCAAGGTTTGCATCCAACACATTACTTTTGTTTGGTTCTTGGGAAGACACTAAAAACCCCTTATTGAGCACTCTTCATGCATCAGTGGCGGGTGGGGTAGCATTAGGAAATGTAGTTGCTACTTTTGAAACACAGCTTGAGTATGTGAGGTTTTTATATTTCATTTAATTTCATTTATTTATATTAATTTTTAATTAACTTTTTTAATTTAAAAAATCATGTACCTAGCTGATATAGGTTGTCACTTGGTATTGGTTGTGGAGTGCTAGCAACCACTATTCAATGTGAGGAACAATAGAAAATTCTATTGCTTTAGCTTCTTAAGCAAGTCAAGTGTTGATCATGGAGGACGAAATGTACAGAACTGATCAGGCCTTTTCCTTTCCAATTTTGTGATATTAAAAATATGGCAAATCTTTCCAAAACAATTAGAAAAATTAGTCGAATTCACACTATCTAAGCACCAAAATTTCCCTAAATTTCCAATAATTTTTGTTGAGAAAATGACAAAACTTGCTTGGGAAAAAAAAAAACCCACTACTCATTAAAAGAGCTCACAACATCCTCTTTCCATCCAATGAGGCAAAACCCTAGTCCATTACTTAGGATCATTGGCAATGAATCTCAATGATCTTGAATCTTATGCTAATGTATTGCACCACTTGGACCATTGGTAATGAAGTGCAATAATCTTGCAATACTAATTTAATGATGTCTTGCCTATGAATGGAAATAACACCCTATCCCCTTGCCCATAAATCCTTCCTTATTTAAATGGCAAATATGTTGTTTGATAATTTTCAATGGACATGTTACAATTACATGCATGGCAAGTATGTTGTTTGAAATTCTCAATGGACATGTTAAAATTGGAAATCATAGCAAGTATGTTTTATTTGATAATTTTCAATATACCATTGGATTCATGGCAAGAATGTTGTTCAATTAACTTTTAATTGACATGTTACAATTGGAATCATGGCAATGACCAAAAAATCTTGTGAAAGTGATGATTGGAGTTTAATAGTTCAAATGGGAATTAACTGGGAACCTAAATTTGGTGTAAACCTACTAAACTTTATTCCAAGGAAATATTAGCCAAAGTTTAGCTTTACTTCTATGGCTAAATTTGGCTGGCCAAATTAGGCTAGTCATCTAATTGTCGGCTATATCCCTTACTAGACCCACCACATCTGGGGAGGTCCCAAACTGAGATTGGGGGACCAGAGTGAACCAACAACTACCAGTACACCATGAGGGATGGATGATGTGTGGATAGGAAACACTTTTTCATCTGGTTCGAGTTCCTTAGGTAACCATGGTGGAGCTCTAAACTGCAGTTTTTAGTACTTACTACTTACCCACTAACAACCCATTAGCCTTACCCTACATACTAATGGTCTATATGCATCTTCTTACTAACTTATTAAGTAGTCACCTATGGCCTACCAACCTATCATTTTAGAAAAATGGTAGGTTATTGAACTTAAACTTTATGTCAACTCAGTTAGGGTTCATCCACAATTGAGTCACTCAACAATACAGAGATGTATACAATACTTATGCTATTTTATCCACCATATGTTCATCCAGTATCTAAAGGTTTGATTAATGGATTTACATCGCTTATTTCTCCATTTACCTTTCACCGGCTTTGCTGTAGTGCTTTCTTGGAGTATAAAGTTCGAAAAAAAACTAGGTCATTTAATGAATGAAATAATTATGAAGTTGTGAATGGCACTTTTACTATTGACCACCAAAATTTAGCATAAGATACACTAGTTTTGCTAGTTGGTTCCAATGGTAAGTGGGTATGGTCTTTTGGAGAGATGTTTTGTACAAATACCAAAATTTTCAAGAGAAAAAAAAGGAATGTTTAGGTCTTAGTGTGCAAAACAACTCCAAAATCAAAACTCTCTCTCTATATATACTTCAATTAGTTCATTGCAAACTAGTAAGCATCTCCACTAGCATATTGCACATTAGATTTTGGACAAAGATTATTAAAACTTTGCTTGATAGGTTTGTTAAAATGGATTTGGCTAATTATTTTTGCTCAATATGTTGAAATTGACAAAAACCATTGCACATTTTAATGGCTATTCTTGATTAGTCACATATATCAATTGGTTTGGGTGGTTTGTTATGAGTAAATTTTGACCTTTTATAATCTTAGTTTCATGTTTATGGGTGAGGCTTGGGAGAAATAAATAAGTATTCTCGGATGTGAAAAATATTGTTGCAAGGGCAAATGCCAAGTATGGGTAGAATTGCTCCTTCAAAGAAACAACTTGAAATTTTGATATTAATTTAACATTCATACCACCTGATTATCAATGCAAGTATAAGAAAATTCAAACAAACATTTCTCACAAAAAATCATATTTTGCATGAAATATAAAATATGCCTTGCACTCTTCATTTTTCAAAGGTAGCATGGCTTGCAAAACGGCCGTCATGAAGACTATTTTCAACTCAAGAAATTCATGAAAAAAATTGGCACAAAAAACTACATATTGGAGCACTGCAAGACAAAAATTGGTGCCTAATTGCATAATGTGAAAATTCAAAAGATTGTCATAAAAGCTTAAATCGTCAAAATAATTACATGAAAAAATTTAGGTGCCGCAAGCCAAATTATATTGCAAAAGGAAATATTTCTTGAGGAAAATTGCACCTAATTATGGAAGATTGACATCAAGTTCAATATCAAGTTGGTTGGCTATGCTTCATACCAAGTTTGTTACACATTGAAACTAACAATGTGTAGCCAAAAAGTAAGCTTGGTTCAATACATAACATGTTCAACTTCACATTGTAATGAAAGAAAGTTTGGAATCATAATTTTATTTAGTAATAGGAGCTTGCCCTAAACAATAAGGCCAAACCTATACAAAACACACAAGATTAGTGTCTATATTAAAAATCATACATGCAAATATTTGGTTAAGATCATTCCAAATTTACTTTTTTGAACTATCTTAGTCTTTTTCATGACATTTCAATCTTAAGCTTCATTACCCAAACCTTCTAATCACATTTCCCCACCACTAGCATCAAGTCCAAATTTCATATTTCACAATATAACCCTTCCAATTCCCAACATCCTAGAAGCTTGACAAATGAAAAATAAATTTTCTAAAATTTTCAACAAATCACATTTCCATAATTTTGCATGAATTATTCTAACAACCCACCCATGATGTCCAAAGGAAAATAACAACCCACTTGGAGTGCCTATGCAAACATGTATTCACTTCCTTTAACAACTATCCCATTGTGACCCAAGAAATTGCCTTAAATTCTTCAAGTATAATGATCTTGAAGATGTCATCACAAACCAACTCTTTCAAATTCCCCAATGATCTTCATCATTTCCAAAATGTAACTAATAACTTATTACATTTTTGATCTCTTGAGCTAACATCTTTCAATGCAATGATTTTTTGGGAGAAGATTTACAATTTTTGAGACTAAAAACTTTTTACTACCATCATCACATTTTAAAATGAACAATATGCAACAAGTTCTTGAATACTTAACTTCATTCTTCTTTGCAATCAATCGGCATTTTAAAAATCTAAAGACCACCTTCTTAATCCTTTCTCATAATTACATATCATGCCTTTTCAAAAGCTGGATAACCAATCCCCAACTTTTCATTTTCTTTTTACATCATCAAGAGCAAAATTCCACAACAAATAAAAAATCAACCATGCACACCACACATTAGGATTTGATAGTTTAACAAGTGTTGCCACACAATTCAACAACAATGTCATTACCATCAAAAACTTGCAAAACATAAACATAACAAACAAACCATTTATATAGAAGGAAACCTACAACCTCAAACCCCTTGTTATTCATATCCACATCTTCCAAAATAGAAGTGGCTCATCAAAAGTAAAAGTGTTTTTAAGTTTTTCATCCATCATTCATTGATCCTCTTTTTAGGTTATAAACATTCCAATGAAGTCAACATTCTAACTTTCTATTTTATTGGTGATGGATAACAACTCTTCATTTTGAAACCAACATTCATACTAATTAGGTTTTGTATTAGGTAGGATACAACATACCACTTCCAATCCATGGGAACAATCATACTTAATACATAAAACTATTTTACATATAATGCACAAAGGCAATATCGAATAAGCCTGTTATTATGTGATATCAATAATTTACACACATGAAAACCTTAAATGCATGCCAAACTCTAGTTAGTATCAAAGGACCCTGGTGGTAGTTAAGAATTATATTTAGTTGTATTAATTGATAACCTTGAACATCTCACTCTAATAACCTAGAGCTAGTGGGGTTCAAAGAATTCTTGAGATAATTTTACTCATGTTTATGGATGTGGTTGTATGATGGTTCTTTTGTGATTCAACCTTTTTTGAAACCTTGCCAAACCTACCATGGGTGAATCGACAAAAACATTTTTACCATGTTAACATTTTTTGTTTTTTTTTGGTTGCTTCTAAACATTATGATAATCAATTTTATTTTCTGGCTACCAACTCAAACCTCATGTAGAATAATGGTGATTCTGGTTTTTTAAAAAATCCAAATTTGGTTATCAAAAACCTAGAAAAACATTGATTTGTCATTAGTTTGAATTTTTTATTAGGTTGTGAAATTTCACCACAAAACAAAATGTTGGTTGTCCAAGATTTAGAGATGGGTTGGACATTTGTTAGACCATGAGCCCAAAAAGCCATGATTTGTTTCCAATTTTTTGTCATGATTTTTTGTCAATTTTTTTTAATAATCTTTTTTCGAAGGTGGGCACAAAGTTCATTAGCCGATGGGCCCAAAAGGCCATGATTAGTTGGATTTTTAAACATAAAAATTTCAATTTTTAAAAATTATTTAAAAAGGTGAATGCAAAATTTGTTAGCCCATGGTCCAAAAATTATGATTTGTCCAATTTAAATTTTTTTTTTTTTTTAGAATAAAATATGGGTGTGAAGTTCATTAGCCCATGGGAAAAAATGCCATGTTTTGTCTTTTGTTTTTACATATTTCTATTCTTCTATGATCCATGGTAATTCTATTTGTTGAAATGAAAAATATGAAATAAGTGAAGAAGGTGAAAAAATGGTAGGAATGTGATGAAAAAAAAGGAAAGGATAAACTTTAAACTAATAGTAAAAGAAAGTTCCATAAAATATCAAGTTACAAATAAAAATTCACATTAAAAAATTAATTATTTCTTTTGTCCCCGTTATGATATGTTGGTACTTCAATAAAGTTTATTTTCATTTGAAGTTACACTTGACAACCTAGGCACACATATAAATGATTTTTGAATGTGTTTTGAAGGCTCTCAACATTTCCATGGTCTTGGTCCCTCACCATAATGTAGAAGGGAACCTATGGGGGTAAAATTGTTTAAACAAAAGTATTGTTTAAACAAGCACATTGATGATAGGTGGGTTTCATCATATTTCAAACTCCGTTTAATACCCTATGTGAAAAAAAAATTTAATTTCACAAAAAAATGAAATATTTGCATTAAATAAAGGATGAAATCATCTTTAAGGTATTGATGGCAATATGACACAACCTTTGCCTAAGTTACAATCATCATGACCACTCTTGAAAAGGAAGTAATTCGCAAATCAAAAATTGCACGAGTTCAATCAACAATGATTACATTTGCTAAAATGCAAATATCATATACTACAAGCACAATATCGATTCATTGTCACAATGACTGGAGAGATGGCACCAGAAAAACATAAAATTGCTCACACAAAACATAAAATCTGACATCCTTAACAATGGAGACGAATTTTTAAAAAATTGCGTCATGTGTGACAATGCGCTCTCTCACATGAGCTCAACAAAATAAGTGTATCCCTATCCAATCTATGGACTAATTACATATGCATAAAAGAAAAATACAAGTTGTGAGATGAATGAAGCCCAATCTGATGCACAGAAAATGTCAAAGGTCATCTGAAAAGATGAAACAACTAAGCAAAAGCCAAGCACTGGAACCTAGGCCTCCACAAGATAATATTGGTTTAAAACATTATATACCTTATTGAGTATGTTCTATTGAAAGTAATGAAACTTTCATTGTCCAAATATGTTCCATTTGCTTGAAAGTCTGTAAATGGAAAATAGATGGTGGATTTTGTTGTGCCTTGCTGTTGCTCTTGAGGGTCTTACTTACTTACTCGATTTGTGCGTGTCATCCATGCACAGGGGCCATGCTAATCTTTTCTGTATTGTTCCAATTTTATCAGATTTCTCCGAAGAGATGTCAACAATCAAGGATGTCAAGAGACAAAGTATAGTGGTGGTCAATTTAGTCCTCAATTCCCACCTTTCGTAAGATATTTTGTAAGCTAAATATCAAAAGGGAGAGGATAAATGAATACTTGAAATGGCTGAAGAAAGAGAAACAAGGTACATTGAAGCCTATGTATTATTAGTGTTGGCAGGTAGTGTCGACAGGTTCTCCCATTTGCACTGTTAACTCTAGTTAAACTCATTTCACATTTTTGGCTAATTATGAGAGCCAAATATCAGAATATTGAGATTTTTATTTAGAATTATATTTGAATTCTGGAAATTGAATACTCCATAAATCACATCAACTTCATATTTCTAGTTTTTGATATCACTTTTCGGCAAAATTTCATCCATAGCCCATATGTAAGGTTGTCATGAGCATACTTTGTGATTTTTCATGGTGCAATGGGAACCTTGGTTTGACGATTAGCTTCTCAGCAAATGTTTCGTATTGGCCATGAGCCTTTTAGATTTGTGTCTAGAAACATGTGTTTTATTTATCCTCTAGAGTAGGAGAGGTCATCAAAGTGCCTGCAAGGCTCCTTTCTGGTTTGTGTAGGATTAGGTTTGATATAGAGTTATTGTAAAGTCACCCTGTCTTTGGGCCCTAGTTTGACCTTGTAAACCTTATTTCATCCCCAATTAGGGTGTATCTGTGAAGTGAGTGAAATCGAGTGATGTTTCATGAAACCAGGTTTCAGTTCAGAAGATTTGCAGATCCTATTGTGACAAGGCTTGATTTGATAAAGAGTATGAGCAGCATAGATAAGGCAAATCCAAAACTGGGGGTGAAACTCTCCAGATGTCAATTTAGGTTAGAAAACTAGTTTCATCCCCTAGAGTTTCCCTGTAATTCATCTTGAATTCTCATTTCATCCCCAGTTTCACAAAACCAGTTTCACAAAACTGGAGCCCAGTACCCCAGTTTTGGATATGTTACCCATAACTCCAATTGACGGCCTGCTGAAATCAAGTACCCATTGATTTTGGTAACTAGTTGATGGTGAGGGAAAGAAAGCAGATTTCACGATGTGGGTAATTCTGCTACCCTAAACCCTAAGCCTTAGGGGTCCTTCTAAATGGCAGAATTGCTAAGCACAGCTTCTTGAGAGAAACACTTATCATATGAGCTTCAATTCGATTCATAAATACAGTTTTGGGGTGACATGGTCGGTGTCTCTGTAAGGATCTTGAACCACACCCGGTCCTCCTCCTCCCTCACTCCGCCTTCCTTGCCTAGGCAACAGTGCACGTGTATCAGCCTTTGTTTTAGAGCCTCTTGGAATTCACTTGCATATATGATTGAAGATGGTGTACGAAGTCGCCTCTTTTCAACGTATGTCCCCTTGAACAAACAATTGATAATCGCACCTGTGACCTCAGACTAGAGTGGGTGCTGGCCTCAATTGTAGGGATATATTTTCTCACCTGGTTGCAGGGAAAAAGTTATAACCTCATTAACAATAATGTGTGAGGCATCTCTCATGGCAACAACAGGGTGGGCGCACTTGGACTAGGTAACCCGTGAGAGGCCACTGGTTACCAAACATAGCTGAGGCACAGGAGCAACAAGGCTATTTTGAGTAACCAGCAGCTTTGAGCTGATTACTGGACATAACCAGCATCCTTTACATCCATAAGCTGCTCAGCAAGTGGATGTGAATCACTTTCATCCATACATCGAATGAATATGGATCACTTTTCATCAACACATGGAATGAGATACCGGCAGCTTAATATGTGATATTATCTTAGGCATGAATGTCCAATCTAGAAGAGACATGTCAGCAAGCATCTGAAAGCTTATTATGGTTCCCTTTCTCTCCTTAAAAAAGAGGGTGATCTTGAACGTAGGTTAAAAAATGTTATGGAGACGGTTGTGGCGAATGTCATATAAATCCAGCTTCTAGAAGTGGCTTATATGCCCAAGTGTCTGTTGCAACTGTAATGGGTTTTGGCATAATTTTTGGGAAGAATAAAATTTCATGAAAGATTTTTCATTTGAATTTGTCACATGAACTATGGTAGATGATTTGCTCGACAATGCACAAATTGGAGGTTCCAAAAACAACAAATAGTGAGACAAATGTGTCTAATAAACTGCCTGTGGTGCTACATACAGAGTTTGATGCAAACCAAACTGGGATGATGACTATGGTTACAAAGTAATTTTGGAGTTGTAACTTGTGGCTTAACCCAATTGGACGGACATAGGTGCTTACACGCGCCCAAATGCCTGAACCATTGACATGGTCATATTATCTAAAGCTAGAACTGCCATGCAGTCAAGATTCATTAGCTGTTGGAATTGGATTTGTTATCCAAGAGGTTTAGGGTTTAGGGTATAGCAGGGTACTTGCTTGGTAAATTCAGGTTTCTTGAGAGTTGGTGCTTTCTACAATCAGTTGAGAAAATCTACAATGAAACCTAGTTTCCTAGTTTGTGTTTGTTTGCACCACAACTCAACTGAGTGTGTTCTTGTTGGTCACTTTTCTCTCCTGGCTTAATACTGTAGCACCTTGGCAGCTTCAACACATGTTTGTTGAATAATTAATTAATTTTGAACATTTTATTTTGACAAAGAAATATTTTTGAAGATTCAACATTTTCCTTCACAAGTTTTTGTTATTTGAAGAATTCTTTTTTGAGAATTTCAACAATTCTGAAAATAATATAATTACTGTCAAAGCCGCCAAGATACTAGGTAGATCATGATACTAAAAAATGGACACGATTCTATTCACACAAAATATCGAAAGTTCTGACAGTGGAAACCTATCGACTAATAGGGATTGGCCACCACAGGGACCATACACCACACCAAAGATTTTATACTACTTCCATGCATGGTAGTGAGCCCATGTTATTGGCTCAAGTATATTGAACCTCCTGGGAAGGTCACCATCCCAATACTGTTCCAGTCAAGGTGAGATTAATTTCAGAGTTCTCATGCAAGATTCAAAATTAAAATTTTCAGAGACAAAAATCACTCTAAATTCAATAACTTTTTGCTATGTTGGTGTGGAAATTACAAAATGACAAATGTGGTGTACATTGCCTTGTCAAGGGCTTCTCACTAGTACCAAAAGTGGAGTAGCTGGGCTCATGGTTTGGGAGGAATACAGCATGGCCACATCCAAACTAAAGAAAGCAAAAGAAAGAAAGAAACACACACCAATCTTACCGATCTTAATGTATAGATTGCATGTACCATGATTGGCATCCACTTGGGTTGAAATATAACCATCACCTACCTCCTCAGGTAACTACTAAATTATACAAAGGCATTAGATACACAGTTCTGAGCGTCAGCAATTTCCTAAACTTCTAACTTCTATTGTTAAGTTACATACCTGATCATGTGGTCGCACTTCACAACAAGCTACTGTGCATGCTAGCGTACTAACTACTAGTCAACCCAAAACATGTCCTTCTGCCTCATAATGCATGTGAAACCTTTGCAAAGGTTTCCCAGTGCATAGTTACTTGTATTTGTCTCTAAAGCACAAGATAGAAACTGTGCAACCTTGTCTGAAATTCGAAAAGCAAACTCTTCACTTCATGAGCAAATCATCCATTCTAGTCAAGTGTGAATCATTTTTTTTGTCCTCCCATAAGATGACAAAACTACAATAGTTACTAAAACTATTGGCACCCTTGTTGGGTGGGTATAGATGGGTGTTTGGAGGTGACCATGTGCTAGAACCCTCCCAAACTGTGGGGCCCCTCATTGAGCTTTTGATACCACCAGAAAGCCTTTGATGAGGCCATGTTCATGTTTGTCATTTCACAATTTTCAAATCAACAAAGCAGTACTGATTAAATCTATTGTAATTCCAGTCTATGGTAATCAATCCAAAATTTAAAACTGATTTTTTCACAAAAACTCCAAAATTAAGCCCACTCCAACTGGAATAGTATTAGGATGGCTGGAAAACTTACAGGAGGTTTAATACACTTGGGCTAATGGCACAGTGACTCACTAGTTGATTTTAATATAAACTGTCTAATTATAAATGAAAAATTTCCAAGTATGATCAACTGGCTAACGTTATGCTATGACTTGTAATCAGATTTTTTAAGGACAAATTTTTGTTGCTTTTGTGACAAAAAAACTGGGATTTGTTTTCGAAAATTTTGTTTTTTTAATATAAATTCAACTAATTTTGCTATGTTTTTGTGGAAAATTTCACTACTTTTTTGTATCAAAAAATTGGGGAAAAAAATCCTTCCTTGTAATCTAGGTAATTTGTTAATGATTTGCAAAATCATCAATCCAAGTAAATGATCAAAAGTTGTGTTTTTCCCTTGGTAAGGATGGGCTATCATTTTGCTTAAGCATAAGTGAGCGCAAGGCAACAAGTAAGATCTTTCAAAATATGTATACAAGTATGACACATTCACAATTGATGAAGACAATTTGTTGTGAAATTGACATTGCAAACATGAGGATGGGAGATTATTGACATTAGTTTTTAAAATAAGAAGATTGAAAAAACCCTTCTACAACTATTGTAACACATTCAAAAAATTCTTATAACTATTCTCTCACATGAAGCAATATTTGCAAGGTGAAGAGACTCTTATTTACAATCATTGAGGAAGCAATCATCCCCTCTCTCTCAAATGAGAGAAGGTAGCTAGTCTAAAGAGGTTCATCAGGCTAAAAAAAACATCGTTGTTTAAACAAACCAAAATGTAATTTTAAAAATAGGTGCAAGCAATAGAAATTTAAATATCTATTTATATTTGGTTGCATGGGGTTTTTTCTGATCTGTCAATTGGTTTGTTAACTAGGCATTGTCATATGGATTTTCATAGATGTTTATTACTAAGTGCTTGAATTAGGGCTCCAACTGGTAAACCTGGAATGAACACTCAGGGTACACCAATGAAGATGATGCCGATCACAAGTGAGTAGCAAGGTGCTAACTTTCAATTTTCATTTATGAGATGGCCTAGTGGTTCCAACTTTTGGACTTAGTTATGAGTTGTTAGTGGTTTTCAAAGTACTTCATATTGAAATTTTTGAAATTTCTTTCAATCCTAATTGAGGAATCACATTTTGACTTGAAGTTTTCTCCATGAATACATAATTTCGTCACTGTGGCTACCATATAATATGAATGTCATGTTTTGACCATTGAAACTCTGGATTCACCCTTGGGTAGCACTTGCCTGATCACGTGTGTCATTTATTTATTGTAGAACATGAGTTTTTTGTATGGTTTTTTATTTTTATTTTTATTTTTTTAAAAAATTATGTGGGTTGTTGGAACCTAATTTAGTGTGAATAAGATTTCAGTTTTTTGAGTTTGGTGGTCTATCCTAATGACAACATGCCTATGGGATCTCATCTTCCATGTTTCAAAGTATATTCACTTGCAATTTGCAAAAATCTAAGTTTAAAATAACACAATCGCAACAATACTTGACGACAACTTGCTGTTCCTTTGTGTGTTCTTGATGAGCATGTTCTGATGTGTGGCTTTATTAACTTTCATAGTATTTTGGGTGTCAATCTAGTTGTCTGTGGTGTACAAGTTCAATGTAGCTTTGTCATCATATCATCACTTTGTGTGATTTTGGTTGAAATTTCTTACCAAAGATTTCTAAATGAGTAAACCTTGAATGCATTAATAATTTTGTAATATCATTTTTAGGTCAGTGGATTGGGCCAAGTGCTAGTGCTCTAGATAGAGTAAAACTGTGTGTAAAGAGGGGCTGGATTTTAGGGGTTAGGTTATTCAGTGCAGAGAACAAAGGTCAAATGTAAAAAGAAAATATGATTTTGACACATACAAAAAAACAATTGTGAAAAAAGACCCTAATTTACCAGATTTTTGAAGTTTTTTTTTGCTAAATTTCTACAACAAGTTCAAGCAAGTAGCAAAAAATATGCTAAAACTTTCTACTTTGATACTTGGTCTGTAGCCAAATTTAGCTAAATCTTTGTGTGGATGATAACTAGTCAGTCTGGCTACATCACAAAATTGCGAACAAAACAATGATTCAATAGCCTTAATTCACATGTCTGATCTTTACTTGTTTCGCCTCTTTCCAAATTAAAGCACATGTAAACAATTATATGCAAGTCCAGTAAGAATGTTGTATGCCTGACACATATTCCAGCCAAGTAGTGTTAGTGTTTCTTCAATTTTGTGATGTAGCTGAGGTGGCAATCATGCAAGATCCAAATACAGCCAAATTTGGCTATTAACAACATCTGAAAGGAAAAAACCCATCATCCATATGTATTTTTGGCTACTTACTCGAACCATGTCTGGCGATTTTAACTGTTTTTTTTTTTTGAAAATTTGAATTTGGCCAAGTTTTTTTTCAAAAAATCTCTGAATTTGTGACGAAAATTCTCTAAAATTCCACAACAGTCCGAAAGTTCACACCAATAAAAAGGCTGCAGAGCCGAGTACAGTAAATAGAAAACCTCAGCAGCAAACTTTGGTATTTAGTATTTAGGAACATGAGAATTATCTGCCCAACTCTGGTTTTGCACTTTTAGGGCAGAGACACACTACTGTATGTATGGAGACAAAATACCTACAGTCCTTCTACTTTCCATGGCCACCCCAAGACTTTCTTCTTGGGAGTATTCAGGAGTGGATCAATCATGAGCCCTTGGGGGGCAGAATGGGGTGTGATTGATTTGAAAATGGAACTCAGGTGTAAGTTTCCTTCCAATTGTGTGGGTCCAGCCTCTCTCTCAGCTGGATGATGTGATCCAGTACCAGGGTTTTTTTTTTTTAATTTAAAATTTTGTGGTTTCCAAAGTGTGGTGAAATTTCTCTAATTTAAAGCAAAATTGATCAAATTTACACAAGAAATTTTTTTCCAAAAATTTGAAACATTTTGTCACCAAGTGTCAAAAATTCACCACAGAAAAAAAAACCCTTGCCCAACACCCACTGTTGCATCATCAATTGGACACACTTTATGACACAGTTGCAGCTTCGATGAACCATAACAAGGGAGTTACCAAGATTTCACTCAGTAACCTTTTGCGCAAACCCTCTTACTTGGCAACCTATCATGTAAACTCTCTTACTTGCACCTCACACGACTTAGGTAACCACCTATGTAACTTTGTGAGTATGGTACAAAAGTAAGTAAGGAATATAATTGGTGTAGGGTAGGACTTTACCAAAATAAGGGACCCTCAGGTGACATTCTACTACCTTACGGTCCCAAAATTTGGTGAAGCCCAATCTGTGGACTTTTAACATGGTGCAAAAAATGTAACATGCCACTCAAAAATGGAAAATCTTTCTTCAAAACGGAAAATCTCACCCCAAAATGGAAACTCGTAGTCAAAAATGAAATTCCCTCCCAATTTCTCGGAGGGAAATTTGATTCTATAACGCGCTCTTGTCAGTTTAATACTACAAATTCTTGGCCAAGTGTTTTCCATTATCATGTAGGTAGCTAAATAGGTAAGTGACTCCATGACTACTAGGTAGCTAGATAAATTGTAGAGGGTGATTAGTACAGAGCTAAAAAAAAAAGCACCATGGTCACCAATTATGGGACAGGAATACCAATAATAAAAAGTCTAGTGTTTTCTGTCCACATACATCCAGCTTATGTTTTGTCTGTCCACACAACATCCATCCTATATTGTTGCCTGTCCAAATACTATCCATCATGTCATGCATGGTCATCCATGTGCTGGTGGCTGCTGCTTCAATCTGGCCCAGCTAGCTCTCAACTACCTACCCTGTAACAGAGTGAAAACAAAACACTAAAAGCTCTAAAGTCCTAATCTTGTTCTCAGGTAACATTCATTGTAGCTTATGAGTTATTGTTTCTGTATCCTTCCATACATCCATCTATCCATCCTCCTTCTGATCTATCTATCCATCCATCCATCTAACTAAAGTCTTTCCCAGCTTCCTCCTGTTCCTAGCGTGGCCTTTTTACTAGAGGGGGGGGGGGGAAAGGATGATAGATAGATAGATAGGCTAGGGGGGGAAAAACCAGAAATGCCACAAAAAAGAGAACAATGGGACAACGACAAACAGTTCCCCCTTTGAGACAAATTTAGTGTGGC
>Ga0116231_10005125_pt1 | contig 25985 bp, 24 predicted proteins | sample S1TSphgellanicum_2_FD_89695 | JGI IMG/M metagenome (GOLD analysis project Ga0116231, IMG submission 89695) | Host-associated microbial communities from peat moss isolated from Minnesota, USA - S1T2_Fd - Sphagnum magellanicum MG | ecosystem: Host-associated > Plants > Peat moss > Unclassified... | reverse complement strand
TTATGTAAAAAGTAAGTGTCACCTATGAAATGAAATACTACATGTTCAATTTTATAACCCAACCCATATGTAAATTATCTTTTGATGAATCATTTGTCCAAGAAATTGCATTAATCCAAAAGTGGGGTGCAATTCATTAACCTAAATCATTATGGGATTTTAAAATTGAAATAAATTCACACCATCCTAATCATTTCACCTAACCAAATATTATGTCATTATAGGGTTACTATGTAATCATCATGATATAATACTACTATTGATATAATACATTATTAATACATTATAATAAATAAATTTATTTTGATGTTGTCATATTAAATATTTTAGGCTATTATAGGTTTTAGATATTCTAAATTATTTTAAATTAAAATAACCTATAATAGAATAAAATTACTTTATAAGTTAAAGATTTAAAATTAAATGAATCAAAGGTTCATTATCTAGGAAAACATTTAATGATTTAATACCATTCCAATTACACAACTAAATGATCACAATGATATAAGGAGATTGATTCTATAAAACAACACAAGCAAAAAAACATATTTCATTATAATAATGGTTTGCATAATTTCCAACAATTGTTTTAACATGTATAATTATTCCTTCATAACACATGTCCATGAATTCCATGAATTTCATCAACAAAAGATCAATTTTGAACTTAATAATCAAGATATGCCAAAAAGCAAAAAATTAAATGGAAAGTCTATGAAAACTCCACACAATCTATTCTTGTACTCCTTTTACAATGATCAAAGCTTTATGTTCAATGATATTAAAAAATGACCATACAATTTTATATTTATATTACTTTTGAAAAAATAATTTCCACAACCACCAACCTTCACTAAATGAAAGCCATACAAAAAAAAAACTAAACTGCTCATCTATCCCTTTTGTCATAACCTAACTACCACCATAATAACCTAAAATGTCATTATTCTAAAATAAAAAATACAATAGTAATTCCTACATTGCCCCACTCCTTGTTGTGAAACATATCACAAACATTAAATCTCTTCATTTATGTTGATGTTTGGAAGTTGGTTCGATTAGGTCATGTCAATGATCTCATGATTGTCCATCACAAAATTGATGGAAAGCTTTGTATCGACTAGGTCCAAAATCATTGTAAATTAATATGGGCACCTTGTATGAATTCTGGAAAACACATCAACTCCAATAATCAGAAAGCTCGAGTTGGATGATGGTGAAGTTTGGCAACCAAGGAAAATTCTTGTCCATGCACCATTGGAAAATTGACAATAAAACATATGCCAAAATGATGACACCAATTAGCCAAGGCCCCACAATATATTAACACTTGATACCAAATTGGGTCAAAGTGGACACAATGTTTTCTTTGAAACACATGATAAACTTCACAACATCCTTCCATTGTATGGAATTCACCTTCAATAAAAGGCCAATTATATGGTAGGCTGGTAATACTCTCACCTTCTTTCCATCTCCCTTTCATTTAACAAGGACAAAAATTCACTTCTCCTTTTACGGAGAAACACATTTTTTCTACATTCCTTGGTTGTCTATTCCCCTTAGCCATGATCTTTTCCTTTTATGCAATATGTCCAAATTTAACACCCATCCATAACAAACGATCCCATGAGGGGATATTCTTGTTTTTCACAACCCATAAAAGATCTTTTGTCATTTCCCACAAAGTTTGAAAATTCCTAATTGCATGGGATATTGAGGAAAGAAATTCCTACCTATGCAGAATCCACATTTGAAGGTTTTTCAAACCAAATTTTGTTCCCAACCTTCTCTTAAAACCTCATTCCAATTTTGGGAAAGAGACAACTCTTCCGATCAACATTAAATATTGAATTGTGTTGTGCAAATGTGATGCCAAAAATATCCATATTGGGCGAACTTCAACACCTTTGATGCCATTGTTCTATCATCCTTTAAAAAGCTTGGGGGTCCATTATTTGATCATATAATTTTTAAAAATCTACTAGCCACATATCAAAATCATCTTGGTCAAGAAATGGAAGTGTTCAAAAGTGCTATAGCTTTGACAACCTTTGCCACTTATGATTATTTCCCTTATAATTTCAAAAGTTTTCGATTCTTAATAATATAGTAGGCATTAACTCAAAATATTTCTTACTAAAAAGATTAATGATGTTAGACCAACAACTTTGAAGGTCCCTCCGACAATCATTTCTACAACCATATTTTTCATCCCTTGGGTGCATACCTCCTCCCAATTCACCTCCAAATCTAGAGGTGAATCAATAACATTAAATGTGGCCTTCACTACTACATAGTCAAATACATACCCTATGGTTAAAGTATATACAATGAAAACTTTTTCAAAGTTTGAAGAAACCAAGTTCCTATCCATTGATTAATCTAACAATTTGGGCTTAATGACCTTCCAATTTTTGCATTGAATCTTGAGTATTTGCTTCAAGCAACTAATATTCCTTCTTTTACACTACTTTGTATTCTTCAAACTCTTGTTGTATTTGGGCTAAAACAAGGTCATCAAACTTATTATTCCACCTTCCCACAACAAGGCTTTCCTTCTCTCTAGTGTGGCTAGTTTAGCTTCCAATTCTTCTATATATTTTTGTTGGAAATTTCTTTAATTTTTTTTGTTTTCTTGTTGTGTTATTTTTAATTTTTACACAATGATTTATAATGTAGTTCAATCTATTTTGTGAGGTTTTCCTTTTCTTTTCCTAATTTGGCAACCTCTCATTCAAAAATGGCTTAGTAATTTTCAACACACCCTTGCCAATGATCCACTAATTAGATAGGGCATTCTTCAACTATCCCTTCATGACTTGTAGCTTTAGTTTCAGTTTATCAATGTTTTCTACCTCTTGTGATAAAGTGTGGAATTGGTCTAGTAAGGTTGCAAACCTTACATTCCAAGCCTTTTAATATCCAATCTTTTCACTTTTCGATGCTTTCACAATTACTTGGGGGGTTTCAATCCTTAATCTTTGGTTTTGATTAGTTATGGTTATCTTTGATGTAATTGATTGGATCTTAGAAGTACTTGCAATATCATTGGTCTTGGTTTTCTCATAAATTGGCCAAAATGTAACCACTCTATTTATGACTACATGCGATTATTAGTTATTTGCGACTACATTTGGACATTTTTGCAACTATTTCTTGTGTTGGCCATATTTGCAACTACACTACAACTAGTTTGTGACTATTTTTGTGTTCATCTTTCCATGTGAACAACATTTAGTTTAGTTTTCATCCAAGAAAAATAATTTGTGTCCCATTAGTTGCAAATGTGACCAATTTAGTTGCAACCTTATAAGTATACAAAGGTGTATTTTTTGAATTCTAAGGAATATAATTGGGTGTATTAGGATTTATAATTATATATTTTGAATGTACATGAACAACCATATTACATGTGTATTCAAGTATTATTATTAGCATGAATGGTTTCTATATTATGGTTACATTAATTAATATATATTTTGAATATATTAAAATTTCATGTAAGATATTTGCTAAATATATTGTGCCCATATTACAAGTTTATCCAAACCAACGTATTATACTTCTTAAAATTATTACAAATGATCATAATGATGATGATATTAGAATGATAGGAAAATAATTATATAATTATTGAAATAATTACTAAAAATATATAATATAATAATTAAATACTTTTCAAATGACATAATAATATTATATAATAATAATAAATGGTTAACCTATGCTAACTACAGATTACATTATTATTATTATTATTATTATTAGTCAATTATGAAATATTATTATATTATAATAAATACTAGGAAATATTAATATATAGTTTAAAGTTTTTATATTCCAAATTTATAATTAATATTTATTAATGATTAATAAGTCAATTATTATAATCTGTGATTGACATATAATTTTTATTTGCAATTTTATTATTTTATAATAATTAATGATGTAGTTAGAATGGAAATCTAATAAATTATTATACAAATGCAGAATTATTTTCAAAGGAAAAGTATATTTATTGGAAATATGAAATATTTATTTTAATAGTTCATAAATAGCTATAATGAATGAAGTAATAATATGAATAATGAAAATAAAATAGTTAACCTTGGCTACCAACTAGCTACAATAATGATTGATTAATGTTACTTTTACTATTAAATATTTACATTTATATTAATTATTAAGTATAAAAATGAAAATATAATGGGAATAATTATAATAAAATAGTTAGCCTAGGCTAAATTTTAATTATATTATTAGATTAAAAAAATATTACTCAATATTTATAATTATTAATTATTTATTTCAATAACAGCGAATTACTGGTTAATTAAATTGGTTGATAGATAATTATAGTTAATATATAATAATAATAATAATAATTTATCTAATAAATTATGTAACATTTAATAATAATTTTTAATATAATTAATTGAATAATAGTAAGATATTAATGATTATTACTATAAATAATTAATTGGTTGAAAAGTTTATAAAGTGAAATAGTTAATTTTTAGTTTAATTAATTAGCAAGTTTAGTAATTTATTTGTCTATATTTTATTCATTAAAGTATTAGTAATTTTATTAGTTAATTGATTAATTTAATAGTTAGTTAATTAGTTAGTTAGTTGTCATTTACTTATTCAATTATATATTTTTCAAGATGAAAATGGAAGCCAAAACATTATGGGATAAACTTTTTATTGCAAGTAATTTGCAAGTAAAATTGTTTAGTTGCAAACAATTTAGAACTAAAAAGTTTATCTCATATGTTTTGGCTTTCATTATCATTTTGAAAAGTATATAAACAAGGTGTTTTGTCTTACATTTATATATTTAAAAACATGGGCATATGGGATGAGTCAATAAAAATGTGTAACCTTAAATTAGGTCACATCAACTTCTGGGTGTCACTGATCAGGGAAGTGGGCGGTTGGCTAGTTGAGCCGTTTGCTTTCGTGACGGCTACTTTTACTGTACTTCTGAATGGGAAGCTTGGTTGATTTGGGAGAGGTGTGATGTACTGAGTGATTTGCATGGTGGTTGCAATGAATGGGTATGGAGCCTGTGTGGCGGCTCCGAATTATGGCTAGGGTCGGCGATGCAATTATGGAGAATGGCGGTTTGGTACTGGAGAATGGCTGAAGCTTCCGGACAAAGCTTACGATGTGGATGAGGAGAATAGGAAGGACGGGGTTTTTCTTGAGGGGGACGGACGGTATGGAGAAAAGAGGTAGGAAGTTGGAGAGCAGGGAGCTTAGCTGACTGAAGTTTTTTTTCCGCTGCGTCTGAGGTGGAGTGGAGCTCCTGTTGCAGAAGTAGACGAGAGGAATTAGGAAGAGGGAGGACTGGACTTGGGGAAGGATCGGACCATCTTCTTGTTTTGTGAATTGCTGATGGCGAGAACTGCTTGAGCTGTCGAGGATCTACACGTTTCTGTGAATGAGAATCAAAAATTTCTTTTTGAAGTCGCATCAGTGTGGAAGTGCATGATAGGAAGTGTGAGTCGTTGAATTGCTGTGTTGATGTGTTTGTCAGTCTGTGAATCATTGAGGAGTCAAGGAGAGTAGTGAGCAGCTTTGAGTTTTGGAAAAGGAAAGTTGTTAGCGGGTGTGAGCCCGATTTGCAGAACTTTGATGTCAGGGTCCGCATCAGTTGGTGTATGCGTCGTCTGTCTTTAGAAGACCCCTTCTTTTTGGCTACAAATGATTTAACCCAAAATAAATAAAATAATTCATGTATTTACACCTAACTACTTATTTCCTTAACTTACCTACCTACTTTTTAACCTACCTAGCTAAGTAGGTATTTGGCATAGGTAGGTAAATAGGTCCTATTTAGATAGGTGTTTAGCCTAAATGGGTAGGTAGGTATATAGGTAGGTAGGTACTTAGTTCAACCTACATATTTAAATATTTATTTAAATTTAATTTGGACAAATTCAATTAATATGCCACATGGCAAATTTCTATTGTACCACGTGTCACAATCTAAACCATCCAAATATAAAAATTAAATGTCTTATATTATTTCAAAATAATAATAAAATATTTTTAACTATTATGATTGGGACATGTGGCAACACATAACTTGTTCCCATTGTTCACAAAAAAAGGCGCATCTTAATTGCAAGTGATAATATGTATATGACCAATCAAAGGATGAAGGCGTATTTCGTTGATTTTTTCTTTTATCCAAAATTTGTTGTCATTTGCGACTAGTGTTAATGCAACTTGTCCAATGTGACTATTAAGATTTTAGTTGCAAATGTCGCTTGTAATTATAAAGTAGTCGTAGGGACCAATTGCAAAACGACCATTTTCTATTAATGTTACTTTTTTCTAGGATCTTCAAACAACGTTGGATAATGATGGAAAAATAATGCCCATATAGGAATGAAACCACCTTCTTGACTTTTTTTTTCAACATCAATTCGTCATGGATCCAACCATTGACAAAATCTACCCAATTAAACATTAAACCTTTGTGAGTCACAACAATTGCTTGTAGTTGTTTGGTGGCTAGATAGGTTGGATGTAATTTCAAAGTTAGTTGTTTATTGAAGAATTTCATCCACTCCATCATGTGTGGATATTTTTCTTTAGCTATTTTCCAATCAGCTATAGGTGTTTTAGAAATTTTTGAACACTTAAAATGGGATTCAAGTTTTGCACTATCATCCTTGAAATTTTCAACTTCAATTTTAGACATGGGCAAGCGCATGATTTTGTTTAATACATGGGCATCCACAACAATTTCTCTTCCACCTACCACACCACTTCAGTGTTTGGTTTTATAAGAATTATAAAATTCTATGATTGGCTTAATTAAGGCTGGCAATGTTTTAGCTAGTGATGCACTCCCAACTCCTTAAAGGATTCAAATGTGAGTCCAAGTAGAAGACAACGGAAGAGGGAAGAATCGGGGCATGTTCCCTAGCTCACAAAACTTTGAGGGGTAGAGGGGCGTGTTGGAGTTCCAGGATGGGACTAGGAAGAGTTGACAAGTTTCACTCACTCACATAAGCCTGCATACAACCCACACAAAGTGGTTAGTGCACAGTTGGAGCACCTTTAGTGCTAGGACAAGCCACAGGCAACACACACACACAAGACTCACCACGACCTAGACTTGGGGGAAGCCACCACCTTCCCCTTTATGGTATATTTTGTGGCTGGCCACGGAGCCTACATCCAAATGGTTTTTCTCTTTCGGGACTCCTGAGTGGGAGTCCCAAAATCGCGTCAGTTGGGACTCTCGCGACTTTGGTGCCCCATAACTTTGCGAGTAGACTTCATATTGAGATGTTGTCTAAAGCAAAGTTGTAGCTCTCGTTGAGAGGTTTCCAACGATATGTCGCATGCCCTCTGCAGCCAAGTAAATTGGGTTAATTCCCAACTTTTTCGGGTCGGGAGTCAAACTGGCAATTTGACTCTTGGCCCTTCTTTTGGCCATAACTTGTGTTTTAGATGTCCAAATGAGCAATGCGAGCCCATTTTAGACATCTACATTTCAAGAACTTTCCAATGATATAAAGAACGCCACAAGCTATTAAGTTTTGACCCCTAAAATTGCTCTCTAAAATTTCAAGAGTCCACAAGGACTCCATTTCCCAAAATAGGAGTTGCCTTGGGAGTGTGAGGGTTCACTTCTTCATACTCCCTCACACTTTCTTACATTCTTGGGAGTATATGATGTGACTCCCGGGCTTCTTTTTGGCCCGCACCCTTGCAACCTCTTTGCCTTGATTCTTGGGCTTCTTCTTGGCCCGTAACCTCGTAACCCCTTTGCCTTGGTTGTGAGCCCAAAGCTAAGGTTACGACAATTAGTGTCAAAAATTCAAACAACTTTATTTGTTTCCACATTTGGTGTTACATTCCATGTCCAAGGATAATTTCAATATCTATAATCTTTATATCGTTAACCACCACGATTGTGCATGTGGGTATAGTCACATTGGTTGCCATTGGAAATTCAAAATTCGAGGTTTTTTTTTTCTTTTCAATATATTAGAATTTATAAATTGATCAAAAAGTCATAATTGGATTCAATCCATTCAATATAATGTTAACATGTGGATTGGACAACATGAGTTATTATGAAAACCCTTTCAATATTTCTTTCCAATTTTCATTGTTATCCAATCCTAATTTGCTTCAATGTCCCAATATTTCAATACCCCAATTACCCAATGTTTCCTAGTTTAATTTTTAATTTGGACAAACAAAATCGTTAATTAAAACAATTAGTCATTCCCCTTACAAAATCTTGATATAACGTTGTTGAACCACCCCACTTTCCAAAAGAAAACGTAGGTGAAGCAAAGAAAAAACAAGGTTAATTTGTCATTTTTTCTATAAACTTTGTCTATTGCACTTATTGATTGATTTATTTATTTATTATTACTGTTTAATTTTTTCTTAGACATAATATGACAATACACCAACCTACTAAAAAATTAGATTCAACTCTCTTCATCCCTTTATTTTAGATTTGAATGTTTCCACTGTGTTTCCATTAACATGTTCCCAATAAGTCCCAAGCTGACTAGACTTTTGCCACACTTTTATTATCCAAAATCAAACTTTTCTTACACATCCAATTGGCAAAAGGGAAGCATTTCTATTCTTATATGTACATGAATGTATCTTTTAGTGGAAATGTAGAATCTCTTTGAGTGAAATCTACTCAGTTTTGGAATTTCAAAATTTGGGGTGTAGCCCATCACTATTATAAAACCTAACATACAATTGGAAGAGCCTACAATTTGCAATATTAACTAAAGCTTTTTAGGATTTGCACAGATTTCACAAAAAAAACAACCAAATGGACAATGTTATAAATATAAGAAACACCCATTCTCTTATATTTTTGTAAGCATTCAATTAATGAAACCCTACCAAATTTTATAAAAAGAAAGCACCCGAGAAAGGGAGAGAAAAAGGAAAAAAAAGGCAAGGATTCAAGTTTAGGCAAACAAATAGCCCAAAAGAGACGAGCCACAAGGAGGAAAGGGAACCATTAAAAACTAAACCCTCCACTAATTACATGAAACATATCAACTAAAAAGAAGAGAGGTAAACTCGATAAAACTCTAAGCTTAAAAAAACCCTCCCCTGCAATAACAACCTAGTTTAAGATGGAGGCGGCCTACATTTTTTATAATGCCATCGACACTCTTTATTTATAAAAAGAACATAGCAATGATAAAAGAGGGCCTCCAATGCCTTGTCATGGCGTGTAATGTCGTGACATATGGTGTTGTAAGGGTGTAAATCCATAGTAAATTCTACTAAATAAAAAGATTAAAACCGGTCAAAGGTAGAAACTAATCAACTAAAAAGATATGCATGCACATATATATACAATGCACAAGAGAAGGTTGAGTTGAAATTCTCATGTATATTAAATTGCAAAGAAGGAAAGAAAACGTAATGTATGTAAACAGTGGACATGTAATAGCCATCGTGAGCATCTAAAAATCCAGTTTGATTATGGAAGGAACTTTCTTGACAAAGGAATTCTAGAAAAACTAACAAGAGAAGGGAAGAACTTGGCCTTTTATATAGCTGCCACAAGCTGAAACCCTAAAACACTGAATAATGTATAGTAACCTAAGAACATATATTAACCCTAAGAGCATACATTAACCCTAAAAGACATGATTGGCATGCTCGTAACCGGCTGTCATGTATGAGGCCATGCATATGGGCATGACAATTATCATGACATGTAGTGTCATGACGTACGATGTTATAAATGTGTAAATCCATAGTAAACTCTACTAAAAAAAATACTAAAACCAATCAAAGGTAGAAATTAATCAACTAAAAAAAGATGCACGCACATATATATACAATGCACAAGAGGAGGTGGAAATGAAATTTTCATGTATCCCCCCCCTTGACCTGAGTTAGGAAAAGCGTGGCATGGTCCAAATAGACGGGTGTTATAGGAGAACATGATGAACAGTACCAAATGTCGACGAGAACTTGAGTGAGCTTCGGCTTGAGGCATAATAAATGGTATTCACCATTACAATTATCGTAAAACAACATCTAATCAACATTGTCTGTTTTTTGACACAACTAACATGGATAGTCAAGTGGAGGAATCCAAGTCGATGTGATGATGGTGGGATCTAAGTTCGAAAGGTGGCAAGGGTGCACAGTTTTTGGAGTGATCCCAAATTATGCGTTCATCAGCTCCTTGCAACTCCAACACACTTGAAGGCATGATTGCCTTAATTTTCAAGATAATGTAATTGGAAGAAGTGTCTAAAATATCATTAGGTTGTTGCAGGACATACACAAAGTCACCAACATTAAATTATTTCACCTTAGGTTTGTAACTACCACCTCGTGTGTGTGCATACCATAAGGTGTCTCAATGTTGTGCAATGGACAAGTTTTCCATGGCCATGGGCATAACCCTCCTAAATAAAGTAGCCCTCTTTGTGATGACCCTAACCTAAGTGGCTAGGGAATCTAAGTCCACAACTTGGTCCATTTGAGTAGCAATGGAAGAGGGTGGAATGGGATGTCTCCCAAAAAGTAAAAAGTAAGGAGAGAAATGAAACAAAGAGGTGTGTTTGGACATCTTGTAACCCATGGCGATGTAAGGTAGAGCCAAGTCCCAATCCTCTTTGTTCCTAATGAAAAAAATCTTCTGAAATCCTTTCTTGCATGTTTGAACCATCCTCTTTACAAGGCCATCAACTTGGGGATGATCCCTTGAAGTCCGGCGATGGTCAATAAGAGCATGGTCAAGTAGGTCTTGTAATTCTCTTCTGAATTCTAATCCTTGATCAGTACGACATTCAGCATAAGCCCCAAACCTATTTAAGACCTATTGTAAGAAAACTTGGCTAGTGTTGTGTGATGATTTGTCCAATAATGCAAGCTCGACCCACTTTGAAAAATGCTCAATCATAATCATGATGTAGACATTACCCCTGGAGGTCTATGGTAACTTTCCTGCTAAATCACATGACTAATGATAAAACATGCCTTGAATAAGGAATGGAGAAAGCATGAGTTATCGAGACGAGAAGGATGTTCTCATTCTATCACATTGTTCACACCTAGCAATGACGTCTTGGACTTGAGCATACATACCTCTCCAATGGTAATGAGGAGCGAGAAGGCTATAAGTACGTTTAACTCCAAAGTGTCCAAGCTTTGAGTGTACCTTTTGAATAAGACCAAACCATTCTTGTGGTGGAGGAACCATTCTATTGCCTTGTGGTAAGCATCAGACGAGGTGATTGTCCCTCCATGAGTAGTGTTTGGATTGCTGTTGTATGTAATTTCGATGACTTGATGTAATTTGGGAAGGGTATTTCCCATGTTGAAAAAACCTTAAAATGTCCAAGTCTTCCCATATATTCACAATGGGATGTTCAACCAGGTTACATTGTAGTAGTGCAAGATAATTAGGTGCATAAGATACATGTACTGTTAGAATTTGGTCGAAGTCTTGCCTGACTTCTGAAAAATCTTCAGAGGTAGTGAGGGGTCTCCGTGACATGGTATTTGCATTCTTATGTGTAATACCAGGTCGATGAATAACCTTGAACTCATACTCTTGAAGTATAAGCGCCTAACGAGCTAACTTACCAGTAAGCTTGTTGTTGGTCATCAACCACTTAATAGGTTAGTGGTCAGTATACAAAGTGAACTCAATGCCATAAAGATAGGGCTTGAAATATATGATGGCCCATATAACAGCAAAACACTCCCCCTTGTATGAAAAATAGTTGTTCTCAACCTTGTTGTGGCTTCGGGATGCATAGGCGATAACATATTCCTTGCCTTCCTCATCAAGTTGGCCAAGAATAGCACCAATACCAAGAACATTCTAATCAATGTGTAGAATGAAGACCTTGCTGAAATCAGGTCTTCTTAGACTAGGGAATTCTGAAAGCTTTTCCTTGAATGTGTCGAAAGCTTCCTGAGCCTTTTCACTCCATGTCCAAACAACATTTTTTTTTAACAATGCATAGAGAGGATGAGCAATAGTGTTGAAGTCTTGGACATAAATCATGCAGTAATTACATAGTCCCATGAAGCTTCTCAAAGTGTGAACATTAGTAGGATTAGGTATCTTCAAAATGGCTACTACTTTGGCCCAATGAGCCATAATACCATTTGGCAAAATTCTGTGTCCAAAGTAGACTACTAAGGTGGCAACAAACTCACACTTTTTAGGATGGATCTTCATATTGACTTCATGGAGCCTCTTGAATAACTCTTCAAAATGAGCCAAGTGCTACAGGAGTCCCTTGCTATGCACTAGGATGTCATCTATGTAGCATTTTAAAAAATATTCCCTTTCGAAAACCTAGTCCATGATTCGTTCAAAGAAGATAGGTGCATTTTTCAATCCAAAAGGCATCACAAGCCATTCCCATAACTTGTTGCTTCCATGGAATGTCGTTTTCTTACGATCCTTCGCAACAAGCAAAATCTGGTTGAAGCCTTGCCTCAAATCCACAATTGTGAAGATGTTTGAGTCTCCAATGTTATCAAATAGTTCTTCAAGGATGGGCATGGGGTACTTGTCCTGAGGTGTAACTAGGTTCAAAGGCCTATAATCCCTTCACATCCTTTTCTTAGTCCATAATCCAATTGAATCCTTGTTTGTTGACATTAATGTAGCGGCTATGAAATTAAAACTTGATGGCTGAATGAGACCAACTTCATGGAGCTCTTTACATTTTTCATCTACTAGTTCCCACTCATGTTTGTTTAACCTATGCCTCCTTCGATAGATGGGTGTTTCACCTGTAAGGTCTATAGAGAACTGCATGGTCTTACACCTACTTAAGTCTTTCATTGAAAATATAAACACATTTTCATATTTATTTAGCAAGTTTCTGACCTGGTGTTTTTCCTTCTTGGTGAGCTAGTTCTTTATAACAAAAGGGTAATTGGAAACACATGGAATGGAATTCGAAAATGTCTTTGAAGAACAAAGTGTATTGGGTTTTCCACTATCTAATTACGCAAATTCGTAGAAGGTTATAATTATTTTTTCAAAAGTTGATGTACTTCCAAGTGTATCATAAACAACTTGAGTCAAATTACATGGTACCTCCTCCCCCCCAACATTAAGAGTGAAGTGTAAAGTGTTGAAGATAGGCAAGTGTATTTGGTCGGGGTGCCATGTGGTCACATTGTTAGAATTGCAAGCTGATTGAATTAGTGTTGGTGTTTTGTACATTTAAAAGAGTACACATGTTACTAATAACCATGTAAGGGAGTTCAGGTTCATGCCTCTCCCCAGTAGAGCATTACGCTCCAATCTAATCACCTTGGTGTGATTAATGGTGCCAATTTGGAAACCCATAACCTTTTCTCCTTTTTCTGGGCTTAGTTCATCCCAAGTGGCTGAAGCATGATGATACACTAGGCCTGGTCCATTTCCCTGAAAGGCATGTGTTCCTGGGAAGGAGACAAAGGTGAGCCAAACACCTCTTGGTTTTTCTATTATGTTCATAGGAAACCAAGGAGGTTTCTTTTGCCTTATAACTGGTTGGCAGGAGTTATGATCATCCAATATGTGATAAACCTGCAAGTTAGGTTTTTTAATGGTGTATTTTAAAGCCAACTACAAAACTAAGAGTGGTGCAAGGTTGGTCCATTAGTTGCGTAGCTAGTGCGCATGAAAATCGCATTGTGCCGCATCAAGTAGGAGCAACTCTCCAAGGTAATGTTTGATTAGCATGTAGTGTTCTTAGATTTTCTCCCTTTGGTCAAGCTGAGAAGGGGTGTTCTTAATTACATAACCAAGCGTAGGAGAAATAGATTGAAACCAAGTGATCAATCGTACCATGTCCGTGAAGAGATTAGATCTTGTGTCATTCAAGCCTTTTCTAAATCTAGCCGTTGAAAATCCTTGACACTCCTAACCTGAAACAATGAGGTCCACGGGGCCAAGTAATTCCATATGCTTCTTTTGAATTAGTTATATGTCAGAGGGTAGGAAAGTGAAATTAGCCTTCCATGCGGTGGTTGCAAACTATTGTGAAAATCTGCTTGTGAGCTCCATCATTCTCAATGTCACCACTTGCCTTGCAATAGGATCAATGTCTACGTAAAATTACCTCCGAACCACTATCCCTTATTATAGTAGGGCTTTGAGACATGTATCAATACCACCAAAAAGCTCTAGTAATGTAATCCTTTCTTTAAGCGGAGTCCAAGTGATTAGCTGAGGAAATACTGGCTTAATCAATTTGCCATGGTTCTCCATGTTTTCGAAATTAGACAGAGCTTTAACCAAGGGCTCGTGGGTTGCTTTGAACCTTTGTAAAACCTTTGGTCCGTGTTGAATGTCAGTAGGAACCACCTTCAAGCTTTGAGTAGCTTGGGCGTAACTTGTTTCTTCTTCATTTGCCTCTATCCACTCATCGTTAGCTTGTTGGATGTAGGAAATGGTGTGTGCTTTCTTGAGCATACAATGGTGAGCCATAGGACTATGGTTCCCATGTAAATCAAGGGGTATGTATCCCGGGTGGTGGCCATCAATTTCCCAATCCACTAAATAGTACGCATGCTCGAACCAGTTGTTAATTATGAAACCTAGTGGAAACAAGGCCTCTTACCCAATGAACACATCGTAATTAGTGGCATTAGTGACTAAACATTTGACTTATAGGCAAAGTTCCTGATCTATATCTTCATTGAAGTTAAGTGTAATCAAATCCGAAATCTCCCCAAGTACCTCCTCTATGCTCCCACTAGCGGTGCGAATTTGCCACATAGATTTCCATAGTTTGGAATCGAACATGCCCATCTTCTTGGCAAATTGAACTCTAAGAATCACTGGTTGGGCACTTGTATCAAGAAGTACCATTCTGGGTGTAGGTCCTCCCACCTGGATTGTTGACTTAGTATTGTCGACAATGGCAACTCTGGTGGCAATGGAAGTTCTCTCATTAGGCAACACCTTCGAAAACGAATGAAAGATTTTGTGGAGAAATTGGCTATCCATAACACCTTTGCTGAATAACAAATCCACAAATGAGGTGTTTTTAGCTCCCTTCTGATATGTGAGTGTAGAATCAGAGGTAGGAGAGCCCATTATTTGAGCCATGTTACAACTAGTGACCAGATTACGAACGCCATCTACAACACGTGAGTTAATCGAGTGTTCTTTCCAGGTGTTGGATGGGACCCCTGTAGCATGTGGATCAGGGATTGGTAGGGGACCGGATGTAGTGTTCAGGGTATCTTTTAGTACTGCAATTATGTCCCTGGTGCTTAACTTCAAATTTTGAAAATTAAACAATGGTGCATTCACAAGTTTTTGCGCCACTTCATGCATTTGGAATTGGCACTCCATAAGCTGATTAATGGAAAATTGTGTGTTTTCCTAATGTACATGTACTCCTAGGACACGAAAATTTGATACCCTAATAGCTTGTGGTGTAGTAATCTCCTCCCCCCTTGTTAACAAGGTGCGTTCTTCTCCCGTGTTGAGAGGACGAAAATATTATGGCATGACTATTCGAGCTTCTCTAGCCCTGGTAATAGGACTTGAACCAAATGTGAGTCCATTAGTCTGAATTCCTTGCTTAGTGGAAGAAACTCTGGGTGCCACACTAGCTTCTTGTGCCACAAAGTAGGAAGGACAAAAAGAAGTGGCAAATCCTGGTGTGAAACTAGAATAGTGTGCACTGGAAATAACATATTCCCCAACCAAGGCATTGTGTGAGAGGCCATAGAACGACCTAAGAGGTCCCTCCTGTGATTATGAACCATGTATAGTTTGAACATGACTAGCTAGTTGGGAAGACTTGAGTTTTAGATTAGTAAGTTGGGCCCTCAATGATTCAAGTTCATTTTGTAGAGTTTGAATTTAAGCGACATGGGTTTGAAACACCTACCTCTTGTCAGCATTGTGCTCCTTCTTCTTAACATTCTTACTGGAATTACCTTTGGTGGGGGAAGCCTGAATGGAAGGCTTAGGTGCCTTTGCTTTTAGTTGAAGGGCAACGAAGGATGCTAACAAATTTTACCGTGGTAATTAGAGTTGTTTCCGTTCCAAGAACTTGGCAAAACAAACAACTTCCTAATGTCCCTCTTTCCCACAATAATCACAAAAGAGATTTTCGGAAGGAATGTTGCACTCATTAGCTTTGTGGGCAGGATTGCCATAGTAGTTGCAAGAAGGTAGGATGGGTGTAGTCAAGTGCACTACTTTAGCCCTTAAAGAAGAATGTGATGATCTGGTTGGCGCAACTAGTGGAGGCTTAGGCCTTGAATGTGATGGAAGCCTCATAGTACTGGCCTCATGGTGTGCATGAGCCAATTCCAGCTTTTCAGAAATGTTGTACATATCCAACAAAGTGTACAAGTTTCCAAATTCTGCAAAAACTTATTGCAAAACTTACGCATGGAGTGTTGGAGTACCTTCTAACGAACGAAAATATCGATGGGCAATTTCTAGGTTTGTGATGCTCTAAGTATCCTTTTGAAGCTTGAGAAACCTCTTCTAAAGCATCTTGAGCGTTTCATCCTTCTGCTAAGAGAAGGTGGTGAGTTGTATAAATTTTTTAGTACTCTTAACCAAAAATTCTAGCTCAAGAACTCGAAAGAATTCCCCCACTGGATCAATAAAAGTTAGTGCATCAATGGTGGGAGGATTGTTTATGGTAGCAACAATGAGTTGTTGAAGAGAAAGGTTTACTAAAATAGGTACCGGATCTAGATTATTGGACATAATCCCATGATGTGCAATGGGAGCTTGTAATGCAACTTGAGAGGTAGTGGCAATGGCTATGGCATAAGCTGGATTGAAGTTCTGGGTGACGCCCAAAATCCTTAGAGAATGTTGTTCATAGACATCTAATGCTTCATAGTGCACATAACGGGCCAGTTGTTTGAATGCAAATCCTTCAGTGTAATTAATGCCATATTTGAGTTCAAATTCATAAACCATAGTTGAAAAAGTTTCCTTGAACTCCCTCAAAGAAATGGTATTTGGCCTTTCGCTAAACTTTTCAATTCTAGAGGAATTGCTGACCTCCATGGTGTATATGGGTGTAGAGGTGACGGTTTGCATCGGAATATACGGTGCTGGTGTGAAAGCTGGGTGTGGCAGCAAGCGTACCCCATTGATTAACCCCTCCAAATGGACTTTGATGTATTGTTGATGTAGTGTAACCTGAACTTGAATTCTTGGTAGACGTTGTACTGGATGACAGTGTCACTGTAGACATTTGATGATATCGTCCTGAATATCGTGAGTTCAATGAAATTGGCTGAAATGATTATGTGTTACTTCGTAGTTGATACCTTGGCTCATATTGAACGATAGTGTTCTCATCATTCGAGCACATGGTGTTGTCCCATGCCCCAAAATTTTGTAACAATACACAGCACTAGCCACAAAGTTCTAACATAACATACAATTTGCAAAATACGGTGCATTGACGGGTATGAACGGCGATGGACGGACATCGATGGATGGAAGGGGCCGAACGGATAAAATTGGATGAAAGTCGGATGGGCATTAGACATACGGTGGATGAAAGTTGGACAAACGTTAAATGAAAGCCATAAGAACATCGGACAAAAGTTCGACCAACGTTAGACGAAAGTCAAATGGAAATCTATGAACGTTCGTGGACGGAGGTTTATGCACAAAAGTCCATGGACGGATGGAAGTCGGCAACAAACGGTGTTACGAACACCACAACACCGTAGAGTGCCCGTGAGGTCCAAAACGATGGTAGACATGACACTATAGCTCGTAGTGCTACAACTCGCAATGATGTTCGATAGTGATGGGGGGTGGCGTTGTAGCTCACGACGCTATTCGATAGCGATAGCAGGCGGCACTGCAGCTCATGGCGTTGTTTGATAGCGATGGGGTGTGGTGTTACTCGACAACAATGGCATGCGGTGTTGCTCAACAACGATGGCGGGCGGCGTTGCTCAACACCGATGGTGAGCGGCATTGTTTAGTAACGATGGCGGGCGGCATTGTTTAGTAACGATGGCGGGCGGCATTACAGCTTGTGGCATTGTTTGGCAATGATGGGGGGGGTGGCGTTGCTTGACCGCGATGGCAGGGGGCGCTATAGCTCGTGGCGTTGCTCGGTAGTGATGGTGGGCAGTGCTATAGGGCAATGATGGCAGGCGATGTTGTAGTTCGTGGCGTTACAAGGTACCAATGGCGAGCGACGTTACAAAGTAACGATGACGAGTGACGAAGCAGCTCGTGACGTTTTATAGCACAACGATGGTCAACGGCGCTGTAATTGGCGGCATTGCCTTGCAGCAATGGTAGGCGGCATTAGAGCTTGCGACGCTGTTCTGCAATGATGGTGGGCAGCATTGGAACTTGCAGCACTACTCTATAGCGATGGAAAGTAAGTTTAAAGCTTGCGGCGCTGCTCTGTAGCAATGGTGGGCGACGTTGGAGCTCGTAACATTATTCTATAGCGATGGCGGGCAATGTTAGAGCTCGCGGTGCTACTCTACAGCGATGGCGGGTGGTGTTGGAGCTTATAGCATTGCTCTGTAGCAATGGTGGGTGGCGCTATTGCTCGTGGGGCTGCTCTTCGCAGTGCTGCTCTGCAATGATAGCAAGCAAGGTTGCTATTTGTGGTGTTGCGTTGCAACGATGGCGGGTGAAGTTACTATTTGTGGTGTTGCGTTGCAACGATGGCGGGCAGCGTTGTTGCTCGCGACGCTAGTGTCCAATGATGGCGGGCGACGCTATTGCTCGTGACGGTGTTATCCAGTGATGGCGGGTGGCAGTGTTATCGAATGATGGCGGGCGACATTATTGCTTGCGGCACTATTACTCGCGATGTTGTTGCTCGCAATGTTGTTGGTCGTGGCGCTATTGCTCGTGGTGCTGTTATCCAGTGATGGTGGGTGGCGCTGCTTTGCGTTGATGGTGAGCGGCGATGCAAAGGACACGGCGGTGCAGATCACCCGGGAGCTCTACAACGATGGTGGGCGACGACATGATGGATGCCACATTGTAGATCGTCTAAGAGTTCTGAAACGATGGCATGCAGAAGATTTTTTTTTCTTTTTGCTTGACACTACACTTAGCCATGTAATCTTCAAGAGTCTTCAAGGCTTCATTCGCCCTTGTTAAAGTCGTGGTAGGAGGAAGAGCAGCTTGGGTTGCTATTGGAGTTGCTCCTATTGTGGAAGAGAAGACGCCACTTACGTTACTACTAGTTTTCCTTCTTTTTTTACGCTTGTACTACAACTACAACAGGAACACAAGAAAAGAGAACTAACAACAACCACAATAGTAACAACACCGCCACCAGTAACAATAGCAGTAGCAAAAGAAACCCAAGAAACTCAAAAACCAAAAAAAAAAATTGTCGCTTTCAACATTAAATTCCAGAATTAAATTGCAAAAAAAGGAAAAAAATGTAATGTATGTAAACAGTGGCCGTGTAATAGTCGCCATGAGTATCTAGAAATTTAGTTTGACTATGGAGGGAACTTTCCTTATAAAGGAGTTCTAGAAAAACTAACAAGAGAAGGGAAGATCTTGGCCTTTTATATGGCCACCACAAACTAAAACTTTAAACAAGCCATAACCTTAAAACACCCAATAGCGTACAATAACCTAAAAACGAAAATTGACCCTAAAAGTGTACATTAACCCTAAAAGACATGATTGGCGTGCCCGTAACCAGCTGTCATGTATGAGGCCATGCATACAGGCATGACAACCCTTTGTTATCCATGCCATGTTAGCACATTGATGAAAAACGTTGTCGACTTCATAGTGAAAACACCCAAAAACTTGTATGGAAAGAAAGAGAAACACATTCATTGGGTAATAATCACGATTAAGTCTTTCCTTCCTGAACCATTAATGTTGCAACCACCCCACAAGAAAAAACCACTCGTGATACCAATCGGCAATGACATTAGCCAATGTGTGAATGCCATCAATTGACAAAATAGTACCAACTCATGGATGAGAAGATTGAAGAGAAGGTGGCAGAAGAACATGCGATCCTGAATGGCATCATGGGATGTAGTCCTTTCCCCACCATGGGCAAAATGGAGGAGGTGGATCCCCATGGGATTTAACAACTAACCATAGATGTTATGTGTTAAACCCAAAGTTAAAGGATGGGGGAGGCTTAATCTAATCTATAATGCAAAGGAAAAAACATCTAAAGGTAGATGAAAGCATGGGATGATAAGGTGAACAAACAACCAAACTTTTGCACTTGACCTCACACATGATCCAATTTCTTTTGATTTAATTACTTCTAATTTAGTATGCTAAAGGTTCGGATTCAAAAATCTTAATTTGAATATAATATTTTGCAATGCCACCAAATTTTTTAAAAAATATTTCATTCATTGGAATTCAAGTTTGGGTCTTGGTGACTTTAGGACCCATCACAACAACTTTGGCCATTCCTCCCTTTCTTAAAATTGTTGCAAATTCAATGAATACTCACTTTGTCATGCATTGCCCAAACATATGCAACTTGATCTTTTTATTTTCTCCCCACATTTGAACACCTATATGCTTATCAATGAAGCTTTCCGATCCATACCCAACAAATCTATGTATATATGGCTTTTCTTCTCCAACCTATAATTTTCCCTGATGCATTGGCACTATGGTTTTGATTTTTCTCAATTTCACATGCAATCTTGGATTTCAACAATCTTAAATCTTGTCATTTTTTCTACAATTTTATTGTGAATCCTCACACAATTTTGATATTTATCCCAAAAGTAAAAAGGATAAGAAAAAATTGTGGTCTCAAATTCGAAAAAAAAAAGAAGCAAACATTTTTTGTTATTTCCCCTCTCCCAACTTTTGCCCATTGTAATTAATTTCACATGAACCCACTACCAACTGAAAAAAATTAAATTTTTGAAGCAAACATAGTCCTCCCCCTTTCTAACCCTTAATTCTACCCTCAGAATTTTATTTCTTTGGCATGTTTTTTTTTCTATTTAAAAAAATTTATAATGTTAACAATAATATAACTTTAAAAGATCACCATTAATTTTTGTTGGTAATACTTCACCATCTAAGGTGGACAATTACATTGAATTGTTTGTAAAAACTTCCAAAACCCAAAATGGTCCAAGCCACTTCATTTTCAATTTCCCAAGATATTTTTGAAATTGGCTATATCAAACAATAATACAAGATTTCCATGTTTAAATATTGTTTTAAAAAAATTGACTATCGTAATAATTTTTCCATCTCTTTTGAATCAATTCTATATTTTGTAAAGGATATTGATGAATTTCATCCAATTTTACCAAGTGGACATATTGGTCTTCAAGTGAATCATCCAAAGACAATCTTTCTTGTAATGCAATACATAGGGAAGGTAATTCTAGTTCAATTAGTAAAATTGTTTCTTGTCCATAAACTAGTTGAAATGGTGCTTGACTAGTGTGAACTTTATAGGCAATCTGATAAACCCATAATGCACCAAACAATTTGGTGTCCTAATCAAATCCAACCCCCGTTATGCTCTTTGTTAAATGCCACAAAATAAGATTTTAGTTTTTCAATTTGACCAAAAGAATCAATATCCCATTTCTAAAATGGTGCTTAAATTAAAATTGGCACCAATGGCCTTGAACTAGACTTTTGTGGCTTTCCCACCCGTTGACATGTGTCATAATATTGTACCCAATGAAACGGATATTTGAATAGGTTTGGCCACCAATATCTAACCAATAATACTTTACGGCTAGTGGGATGGCTAGAAAAATGTCCACCACAAACATCTGCATGGCACCCTTCTAAGATAGTTGAAACCTTCACTCGTAAAACACAACGCAGAAGAGTTCATCTTTCCCCAATTCTCATACAAAGTCCCTCCAATTATTGTGTACAATGATGTTTTTTGGATAAGTTTTTTATTTTCTTTTCTTAAAATGCCATTGGGAAATTGATGCAAAGGCAAATAGTTGAAAATGTCCACATATTCCCCAATAACAACATCCACCACAAACAAAGTTGCATTTGGTAATGAATCATCTATTGGGACTTTGCCCAATTTAGAATTCAATCTATTTAGATGATTGGCATTGGCATGTTCTTTTCTTGGCTGAACCATTATTTTATATGTGCACTCTCGTAACAAAATAACCCATTTAGTTATGCAACCACTTAATTGGGGTTTATTGATCAAGTATTTTAAGGCATCATCATCCACATGAAATATGAATGGATATCCTAATAAATATTGTCAAAAGTTTTGGATATATAGATCATCCCCAAACTTCTCTTCGATAGTAGTGTAGTTAACTTTTGTAGCCACCCATTACCTACTTGCAAAATATATAGGGTGGTCAAAGGATTTTTCATTTTTTTGACTTAAAAAATTACCAATTTCCAAATTAATCAGATGGTTAAAACACAATTTTAGTTTTTCTTTGTGGTATGCTATGGTACTAAAAACACAAAAATCATTTAGGAAAATTTCCATAGAAAGACGGATAATCTTGGAACACCATCATCACTACTCTATGAAAAGTAGCTAGTGCATTGCATAACCCAAAAGGCATCACACAACATGCATAAAATGCCCCAATCAATTGTAAAGGTAGTTTTTTATTGGTCTTCAGTTGTAATTGAAATTTGATTACAACCTTCAAATTCATCCAATAAGGAATAACGTTTGTGCTTAGCTACTGCATCAAGGATAGTGTTAGTAAAGGGCAATGGAAAATAATCTTTCTTGGTTACTACATTTAACTTTCGAAAATCTTGGCATATTCAAATTTTGCCATTCTTTTTAGGCACCATAACAATTGGGGATACCCATTCATTATGAAGGACATGATAAATAAATCCAAACCTGAATAATTTATTCAATTTTTCTTTAACTAGCAAAGAACATTTTGGATTAAACCAATGTTGGCATTGTTGAATTAGTATGGCACTGTTTTCCAATATTATCTTATGGTCACAAATCTTGGATGACACCCCCTTTAGATCAGTACAACTCCAAGCAAAAATGTTTTTATTTTTAAAAAAAAATATTAACCTTCTTTTTAATTCTTTTCTTTCAATATATGCATGGATAATAATTTTAGCCGATTGATCATTTGTTCTGATGTTGATGGTTTTACAATGTTGTTCTTGTTGAAAAAAAACGATCATATCACCTTTTGGTCCATACCATTCAATTTTGCCAGTGGATTCGGATGGTTCCCACTTTGATGCATATCAACTTGTAGAACATTTCTAAAGTTCATCCATTCTCTAATGACTTCATCAGAATCTTCATTGTTATCACAAAATAACTAATATTCCCTAGGTTGGAAACACCTATTCATTTGACCACTTTTGGTTTGTTTGGGCTATGGTGTTGAAGGAATTGTGTGATGGTTGGAATATCATCATTTGATTCCTCCTATACACTTTCAACATCAAATGTAAATTTTGATGCTTCTTCTTGTGTCCCTCCATGATATTGCATTGGATACATTTGCAACACAACTTTGCATTTGTGTCAACCCAATGTTAAAGTTCCTTTACCCCAATCTTTTCTTGCTTTGGCTTGATATAACGAAGGTCTCCCTAACAACATTGGGTAAGAGAATGTTGAGGTTAGTAATTTGAATATAATGTAATCAATGTGGTATTCAATCTTTAGCAATTATAATGCACATTACAAATAAAACTCCCATTGGCTTGACACAATTTTGTTCATCCATTCTCAAAATAAAAATTGTGGGTTGTAGTTGTGTTAGGCCAAACTCTTCCATGGTTTTTGCACTCTTTAGGTTTACACTAGAGCCCCCATCCACTTGAATTCCAATGATCACCACACCATCAATGATTTCATCCACATGAGGTGAACCAAGGTCAGGGTTAAAATTAACCTTTTATACATCCAAGCGATTTTATTTCTTCTTCAAATCCACGAGGTTTGTAAGGAAGTATGACATTGAGGGGCCATTGCCAATAGTTGTCTCATCAAGATATTAGGTTATACAGCCTCCAAATCCTTTAAAATATCATAAGATGGTATATCTTGCAACACATCTAATTGTCTTGGTGGTTTTCATAGCTTTAGTGACCCTTTAGCAAGGGGCATTAATGGCTTAATTCCCAATGTTAGTATTGTGGCCTTTCAATGATTTTAATATTGGCCTATTGGTAAGGCCCATTGGTATTGGATTAGTCTCAATTATTGGTCGCACTACTAAATTGGTAACAATAGGTGGTGGTTGGTCCTTTAATAAATGGAAATTAGTTTCCCCATTTGGTAACAAGGTATTTTCATTTTCAAAATTGGTAGATCTTTCACCTTGTTACCTTGTGTCAATATTGCTTGTACATCCTTAGACTTTGATTTAATGACATTCATTTGGTAAGTAATTAACCCCATGATTCAACTTGGTTTTTTATTTATTAAATGGGATATTAAAATGCACTTGTCATTTTGGTGCATTCCCCTTCAAATTGTGCATGATAGTTTCTACCAATCTCATTTTTTTTACTAAATGCATTATATTATCCTAAATTGGGAACTTCAGCTGGGTTTGGAATATCTCCCATTGGATATGGTATTTGTTGCATTGTGGGAAATGTTTTTTGGCATTGGGGTGTAATATGACCTTGTTCCCCACATCAGCCACATAATGGCACATATTCTTATGGGGCCTTTGGATTAGGACACTCGTTGGCATAATGGCTTATATATTTACATCTCCAACAAATTCAATATTACCCATTATAATTTCTTCTCCCCATATTGCCATATTATGTATTGGGTGGTTGAAATCTTTGTTGAATTAAAGTGTTTTCCAATTCTTAGCTATAGGTTAAAGTTGTTGAAGGGGTGGTCATTGCAAAGAAGATGGTTGTTGAATTGGTTGTAAGTTCAGCACTTGGTACTAATTGTTGGGTGGCTAATTTTGTTGCCAATTTTGTTGTGGGGAACTAGTCCCATATTGGCATTCACTTGGTTTACATCCCAACTTGTCTTCTGATTCGTTGGTTTATTTGGGGTAATCCCCATAATAGCTTGTAAGTGCAAACATTGTAATAGTGGGTGGTTTTTACCACAATAACCACATTTGTTATCTATTGCATTAGGCACCAATTGGGGGGATGGGCATTCTATTGCAAGATGGCTATAACCTTTACAATTACCACACAAAGTATTAGGGTGTTGATTGGTTGGTTTTGGCCATCTTTCATATTTATTGGCCAATTGAATTGATAATTCTTCCAATTTTTTTATTAATGCCAATATTTTGTCCTTTCAAAGATCTTGGATTGGCATTGGGCCCAAAGCTAATTTATCCAATAATGGAGTTGGAGCATACATTCCCACATATGTTGATTGGTAAATTGGAGGTTGTGCATTTGGGACTTATGGTGGAGGCATTAGTAGATTAGGAAATTGGGGAGTCAACGTCCAACTACCTCCAATCATTGGGTGGAATTGGAAAGATAATATGTACTTACATTGATGGTTTTCGACCATTTAGTTCGATTGATGGCCGCTTGCAAGTCTACTAGTGTTCTTTCTTTCACAAACCTCATCAATTCCAAAGCTCTCAATCCTTTAATAAATAATTCCATTTACATGTGGTTGGGTATACCATGATTATTCCATCTTCTCAATATATCTTCCATTCTTATAGCATAAAAAGTAATGGATTTTCTTAATACCATTTGGATTCAAGTCAATTGTTCATGTAACCTATCAAAAAAACTTGATGGCATAAATTGGGCAAGAAATCCATCCCTTAACACTAGAAGAAAAACATGTATTTTCGATTGCCCTTTGCGACTAAATTTTAGTCGTAAGAGACATTTTGCAACTAAAATCCTTTTAGTTGCCTAAGACACGTCGCATGTGATAAACTAGTCGCAAATGACAAAGAGTATTGTATGAAAGAAAAAGTCAACAAATACATTTCATCCTTTGACTCCATTGTATACGTATTGTCACATGCGACTAATATGCAACTATTTT